>OBGV01000031.1_pt1 | contig 47338 bp, 46 predicted proteins | sample 1502431 | NCBI WGS metagenome assembly OBGV01 (sample SAMN02324088, study PRJEB22366) | soil metagenome | biome: mixedwood plains | place: Canada | collected 2009-09
TCAAATAATGATTTTATTTTGACTGATAGTGACCTGTTCGTTGCAACAAATTGATGAGCAATGCTTTTTTATAATGCCAACTTTGTACAAAAAAGCAGGCTGGATCCACAAGTTTGCCATTCACGTCAAAACCGGCAAGCCCATGCCGGCAGCCTTGCTGGAAAAGGTCAAACGGGCAGCAAATTTCAATCAGGGTTCACAGACGATGGAATACCTGGGCAGTGCTTTGGTCGATATGAAGTATCACTTGAGCCAGGAAAAAACCATCGACCCCGATCGCTTTGAACGGGAAACGCTGGCGGCTTTTGGAATGCCAGCGGAACTCGTGATGCGTCACCGGTCGACCCAGTTCAGCCATGTCTTTGGCAGTGATGCCTACTCAGCAGGCTATTACAGCTACCTTTGGGCCGATACGCTGAGCGCTTCAGCCTTCGAAGCCTTCACTGAAGCCAAGGGCCCCTATGACAAGGCCGTGGCTGCACGCTTGAAACAGCACGTCCTCTCTGTCGGCAATTCCATCGATCCGGTCGAAGGCTTCAGAGCCTTTCGCGGCAAAGATCCGGACAGCGATGCCCTGATGCGCAAACGCGGTTTCCCTGTCTCAGCAAGAAAATAGCCTCTTCTCATCTGCCCTGAAGGTCCCCGGCTGACTGCCGGGGAATCTCTTTTTACTTCTGGATCAAGATCCATTCCTGGCTGGAATAGTTGCTGTAACAGTCCCACTGGTGAAGGTAGGCGCCGTTGTGCTGGCTCGGGCCGTCGATGTCGAGGCATTTGTTGTTGTAGGGCTGCTGGGTGTAAATGGTGAAAACGCCGGGTCTGGCAGTTGGAATGAAGTGGAAGTAGCCATTATGGGCTTGATCGTCGACGTAGTTGGACTGGACGAGGGAGACACCATTGTTGCGGCTGCTATGCGCCAGACGCAACTGGATGCCTGATTCGGCGGGTGTAACTTTCCAGCCGAACTTGTAGGCGCTCTCCAGTTTGAATTGCTGATTTCCGCCGCCGTGACATTCCCATTGCTGAACCAAGGCACCGTGGTTGAAGGAATGATCCTTCACATCGAGGCACTTGCCGCTGAAGGCGGAAACGATCAAATAGGTCCTACCGTGTTCAGGCAGCAGCACTCCAGGCGAACCATGACCAGAGTCCTCGTGGCCGGAGATAGGATCCAAAATAATATCAGGCTCTGTCGACCCGACTTCAGCATGCGAATCATCGCCCACAACTATCGTCACATCGCGAGCCGAAGCCTGCAGAGACAGACCCAAGGACAAGAGCGAAGCCGCCGCCAGGCATGAATGGACTTTCATGGTACTTTCTCCAATAAAGTTTTTAAGAGCAATTTCCAATGGCTGGAGCATAGCAGGCATCAGCGAAAGAACAAGATTCAAGATCGGCTGAGCCAGCGATTTTTGTGAAGCATGATAGCTTCAAAAGTGATCGATGATCATTGGATCTCAGTGAATCTTATCTTGCGCTCATGCATACGGACTGTTTCTGACGAGCCGCTCAGATTTATCCGAGTCAGCCCTCTGCTTGGTTCTGCAGTCCAGCTGTGGCCTCAAAAGCAAATTTAGTCTAAAATAAAAGTCGATGCCTATTTTCAGGAGCGAACATGTCAGCAGTAGCCCGGATGCGGTGGATCGTTGCCTGTACTGTTCTTTTCATGCTTCAAGCCGTTCGCGCCGAGGCTCAAACACCCCTTGTGATGGATCCTGCTCAACCGCGGATGGCAGCCTTCCGTAATTCTGTGTACTACAAAGACGAAGCCCGTTCCATGGACCTTGTCGCTGCCCAGTCCAGGCTTGCGGCTGGGCAATTCCAGGCTGGCGATGGCAAGATTCCCACTCATGGCTTGACCTCCAGCGATTTTTGGTTTTTTTTCCAAGTCATCGAAAAAAAGCCTGGTCGTGAGCGTTGGTTTGTCACGGTCGAATTCCCGAACATGGATTGGCTCGACATCTACTTCCTGATGCCGGATGGCAGGATCGAAACGCGGCGATCTGGAGACCGATTGGATTTCTCCCATCGCGACCTCCAGACCCGCTTCTTCAACTTCGAAATTCCCAACTCTGTTGGACTGGAACCTGTCGGGGTCATGATTCGGGCGCGAACTTCGGGTGCCATGAACATGCCGATCTATGTCGAGGAAATGGCGTCGATCATGCGGAATGATCACCATCTGCAACTTTTCTTCGGCACCATCTGGGGTTCCATGTTGATCATGGCCTTCTACTACATCCTAATGGGACTCCACGCCAGGCATCTGGAGCATCTCTATCTCGGCTCATTCTTTTTCACGGTCATGATCTACCGTGCGTCCTATCATGGGTATGTCTTCGAATACCTGCTTCCATCTTCGCCGGAATTCGCCAACCTATTGATTCCCCTATCGTCCTCGAGTGCGCTGCTTCTAACCGGCCTTTTTTCCGGAAAATTCCTTGATATCGCTCAGTATCCTCGACTGAACCGAATCTATCGCGCCACCGTTGGTTTGCTTGGCGCCATGGTGATAGCCAGCCTGATATTTGATTACAGTTTGATCGCCTTCATCATAGGCCTTGGGGTGCTCACCCCTTTGCTATGGATAGCATGCGGCATTCATGCCCTGCGTCACGGCTTCAAGCCGGCACGATACTTCGTGGCCGCCTGGACGATGCCTCTGCTGGCCACATTCTTTTTCAACCTCTCCAACTTCGGACTGCTGGAGGGCTCGCTGTTGATGATCAATTTCCTGGAAGTTGGCCTGATGTCGCTGATCCTCCTCATGTCCTTCGCGGCCAGTGAAAAGATCAACGAGATGAATCGGGCTACGAAAATCGCTCAGCAGCAGGCTCTCGAAGCGCAGGTCGTCGCTCGCGAAGCCACGGAGTCCTTGAACACGCAGCTCGAAAAGAACGTACGGCAAAGAACGCGCGAGCTCTTCAAGCAAACCCGGGAAATGAAGGTCATCCTCGACAACGTGCAGCAAGGCATTTGCACCATGGATCGCAATCTATGGATTCAGCCGCAGCATTCCAAGGAATTGAATCGATTCTTTGAGGAGCCACTAAGCAATGAGCGATCCGTGCTGACCACCTTTTTCGCCAGGACGGCCCTGCCGCTCGATGACCTGGATGGCATGAATTCAGCGCTGGGATCCGCCTTTGATGAAGATCGCATGGCTTTTGATATCAATTCCCACCTTCTGCCTCGCGAGGTCAGATTGAAACAGAAGGATTCCCTGCTCGATCTGGAGCTCGACTGGGCACCGATCGAGGATGATGCCGGGGTGGTGTCCGCGGTGCTGTTGACCATCAAAGACGTCACCGAGCTCAAGAAGGTGGCGGCCGCGGTCCAGTCCCAGAAACGGGATATGGAAATCGTAAGCCGCATCATTCATGTTCCTTCCCTCAAGATGAACATGTTCCTGGACCATGCCGCCGAATTGCTTTCCCAAAGTGAGAAGCGAATATCAATCGCTTTCGACGAGAGTACCTGGGTCGATACGCTGCGCTCATTGCACACCGTCAAAGGCAATGCGCGAACCTATGGCTTTCATGATATTTCCTCAGCGGTTCACGAATCTGAGGACCTCGTCTTGCGAGTCAAGGGACGATGGAATGATCCCGACGCTTTGACCACCTGCCTCGAGGAGCTGGCGAAAATCAGCAAGTTTATCGGTGAATATCGTGAAATCAACGACAAGGTCCTCAATCGGGGTGAAATCGCGCAAATTGAAAGAACGTTCGGACGTTTTTCCCAGGCCTTCTTCTCAGTCTGGCCTCGGATGGCTCAGAATGACCAGCGTTTGATTTTCCCTAAGGTCTATGAGCTGAATCAGCTCCTGGCGCATCGATTCTCCAGCCTTCTGGCGCCTCTCATTGCATCGCTCAAGGCTTTATCACGCCAATTGCAGAAGAATTGTCCAGAGGTCGTTATCGAAGGTGATGACTTCGACGTGAAAAACGAAGAGATATCCAAAGTCGAAGCCATCTTCATGCACATGTTCCGCAATAGCTTGGATCATGGCTTCCCGGCTGACTTTTCGGGCCAGGTTCGAATCAGCGTCACTCATACCGCCAGTGCCACAGTGATTGCCTATTCTGACAACGGCCGCGGCTTGGCCTTGGAACGGCTGCGTGCCAAAGGTCTTGAAGCTGGATTGATCGGCCCCGATGCAGGCGATGATGAGGTCGGTCTAACCATCTTTGCAGCAGGCATTTCCAGTGCTCAAAAGGTCACCGATATCTCGGGCCGAGGCATAGGCATGAATGCCGTTCAACAATTCGTCAAGGATCTTGGCGGCCAAATAACGATCCGGCTTGGCAAACCTGGCCGTGAACCAGGTTATCGTCAGGTGGAATTTTGCATTGACCTGCCGAGGCAGATCAGCCTTGAAAGCTGGGATGTCCAGACTGGATCTGCTGGACCCAAAAGCGCTTGAATCAAATCAGGGCCTGGACCAGCAAGGCCGTTCCCACCTGCGCTTGCCCCGCAGGATCCTGCATCCGAAGCTTACCCGCTGCCATGAGGCCGTAGCACTCCAGCAGTGAGGGGGCATCCGCAGGATTTGCAAACTTCACGGCACTCAAATCGGGGATCAAACTCAAAAAAACAGTTCCGAATACCACCCGGGTCAGATGCCGGAGCGTGGCAAACGTTTTCTCCTGGTCGTCATTCAAAGCAGCTTGCTCCTGCCTCCTTAGCAGCTCAAGGCCAGTGCCATCCGCCAGAGCCAGGAAATTCGCGATAATACTCAGATCCAGATAGGGATGGGCCAAGCCTGCCACTTCCCAGTCGACCAGCCAGACCCGATGCCCATCCCACATGATATTGGTGGGATTGGGATCGCAATGGCTGAAGACTTGCCGCTGGTCACGGGCCAGGACTTGGTCGGCATCATCAAGCCGCTTCTGCAATGGCAAAGCCCAGGCGGGGAACCCCTGCCTCTGGCTCTGCTGCTGCCAAATCCTTCGCGACATGGCCATGGAGTCTCTGGGGCTGATCCCTGCGGTCGGGATGCGATGCAGCGCTCCCAGCTGATCAGCAAGGCTCCCCAGAATAATCGCACGTCGAGTGGGGTCCGCAACCGCTTGGCCGATAGCCATTCCATCGATCTTGACAGATATGGTAGCCGCCGCATTCTTGTCGAGCATCACGAGCGGGGGTGCAACTCCATGATCCGCTGCTAAAGCTTGCAGCAAGGAAGCTTGCTGCCATGCCTGCCGATCAGATCCATGAATGCGAAGAATGAAGGCTCCTTTTTCCGTCGTGACGGAATACACCGCGGCGGCTGACATCCCCATTGGAATGCGGACTACATCCAGAACTTCGCCAAACGTGTCAGCAGGGAAAAAACTTCTGGGTTCAAAGTTGGTCACGGCAGCTCCTGGCTAAAGTCTGCAATTGAAATGCCACCGAATAAAAACGTGCAGAAGCACTCGATTGCCGGCAAAGGTGTTTTGGCGGAATTGCAGCGTTGCGATCCCGGTAACCTATAAAATACCTTACTTAAAATCAAGCGAAGGCATTTTCAGCGGCTCGGAGGCCTCCCCTCAGTCCCCAATGTCTGAGGCCGTTGCTGGACCGCGAGTCCCCGCGTTTCAGCCGGGCTCATCATGACTTAGTGAGCCTCTTCCTCAACCATTCTGCGGCACGGGGAGGGATAGTTGCCAGGTAAATATCTGTCTTGTCATGAGGATGCGAGCTCGAGCACATGGTTCTCCACTTCAGGAATGACCCCGCTCGGCCATGACAAGATTTCGATACTAAAATCTGGCGAGAACTGCTATTTTACGGAAAAATATATCGACACATCGAGCACCGATAGGTCGAATGCATGCAACCATGGTCACAGCTCTAGAGCTGAAGGTGTAAAGTTTTTGAAGTTTGTTGCGAATTTCCTCCTGATCGTTGGTTTGGCTTCGTCGTTGAAGTCGTACAGCGCCGTTTCCTCATTTTCGGCTTGCATCGACGAGAGGCCTTGGATTCCCTATACCTATCCCAAAGTGGAAACACCCGGCAGCATGCAAATCATGATCGTCAATGCGAGTCGCGCGGTGAATCTGAGCGTTGATGTGCGGGCCTTGCCGTGGAAGCGTTGCCTGGAAAGTGTGAAAGCTGGGAAGATCGATGCTATCATCGGTGCCAGCGATGTGCCCCTGATTCGCCAATTCGCAGAATTCCCCAAGGTTCCGGGCACGGAGTTTCCCGACGAAACACGTTCGCTGGGAACGGCCCGGATCATGCTCGTCAAGAGGGTTGGATCCGATATCGAATGGAACGGCCGCTCACTGAGCCATCTGAAAAAACCCGTAGGCGTCGCCATGGGAACCCTCATCATGCAAAGCACCGTGCAAAAGCTCGGTGGCAACCCCGATGACGGCGCGGTCACCGACGATCAGAATATGAAAAAGCTATTGCAGCATCGCGTGGATCTGATGGCCGGCTACGAGAACGACCTGGAGGTCTTGATTCGCAAAGGCTATGCCGGTCAGGTCGCGATCCTGCCGACGCCTCTGATCGAATCACACTATTTTCTGGCCTTTTCCAAACATTTCTACTCCAACAACCGGATTCTGACTGAATCGATCTGGAGTCGGCTCGCCGAGCTGCGGAACAGCGCGATCTTGAAAAGCCATTCTCATAGAATCATCAGCTCAACCTTGATCCAGCCCGGGCTCTAACGGCCCGGACATGGTTTCCCAAAGGCGCTTTCCTAATACGAAGACTTCACTGGCACCTTGATCAGACTGTCCTTCGCATCGGTCCCAAAGCCTATCAACTCCCATTTCGACCCTTTGTCATCTTCAGCCTGAACCAGACCGGACAGGGGCACCGCCGGGTGAACACAGCCTTTGATGCCGCTGGTCGCAAAGCTGGTGGTGACGGTTGAATCCATCTGAAAACAGCGCTGAAACGTTCCGGCCTTGACGGTGGTGTTTGTCTGACCATGGATGCGCGAGGCCGATAGGAAGGATATCTTGCCTATCGCTCCTCCCATCATCTGCACAGCCACAGGCGGTAGCTCATCGGCCTGACTGTTGCCCTGACGCCAATCGATGAGGCGTTTGATTTTGACGAATTGATCCGCCGTGTATTCATAGCGTCCTGGTTTCGCCTTCTGACGCGCATCCTCTGAAATGCTGATCAGGGACCGGGTCGTCGACCTGCTGCCAGGAGTGATCGACTCCATCTCAAACCAGAAGCTTTCCGGCCCATCGCCTTTGCTCCACACCTGCTGGCGCATGCTGCTACGATGGCCATCCTTATCGGTGATCAAGTAGTGAACCCACTGGCCTGCCTTGATGGGCATGGCGGTATAGTTCGCAGCTCCTGGTATGGTCGCGGTCTTCGCTGGGGTCCGGGCCAGGGCGTCGAGCTCCGAAACCAGCTTCGGATCAGGGCTGGATGTGCAGGACATGCTTAGCAGCAAAGGAAGGCTTGAGATGAGACTGCGCAGCTTGATTTTCATGCTTGCTCCTTGTAGTTCTGACCAAGACCTGACAGGCAGGCTTCTTAACAAAACGTCGGGCAGAGGTTTTTACTGCGAACAGTCCTTTTTCCACCTTCACCGGGTCTCGATATGCCTCCGCCAAGCCTCCGTTTTCACGGTAGTAATCCAGCGCGACCGTTCCGATTCCTTCTCCATCAAAGGCTTCGCAATATTCGGTTTTATTTGACAAAAATTCCAAATGGTCTTTTCCCTATCACCGGTGTATTCCTACCCATAGACCTTGAGCCCTGATTCCAGGGCCCACTGATCCATGGAGTCATCATGATTCGTCAGTCTCTTTCTTTTCTTGCCTTCGGCATTCTGACCAGTCCAGTTCTGGCCGTAACACCCCAAAAGCCTGCCCAGACCACCAGCAAAGCCACCAGTGTGATCCCTGAACGGCGGGAATTCCCGGTGAACAGCGAGATCAGTCCCTGTCAGGATTTTTATGCCTACGCGTGTTCCAAGGCTATTGAAAGCTTTGCGCTGCGCCCCGATCGATCGGATCATACTTTTGCCTTCAATGATTCTGCCGAACGACTTCTGGAAAAGAAAAAATCCTACTTGAAAGAAATTTCGAGCCAAGCCAAGCAAGGTGAAACCCTGCCCCCTCGCTCACAGACGCTGGCGACCATCTATAATTCCTGCATGGATGCTGATGCCAGGGCTGCCGAGGAGAAATCCCGCGTGGCTGCAGCTCTCAAGAAGATGGATGCAATCAAGGACCGGGGCGCCTTTGCCCAGTTCCTCGCGGCCGAACGAATGGCCGCGCGTTTGAATAACAGCCAATGGGGCCATCTTGCCAATCAGGAACAGCCCGATACCTACGACTTCTACTTCGACATCAGCACGATGACCCTACCCGAGCGGTCCTACTACGAGAACCCTGAAGTCCGCAAGGAATTCAAAAAAGTTCTCACCCAGTTCTTCACGACCATCGGCTATCCCAAGCCCACTCAGGTCGCGGACGCAGTGCTGAACTATGAAACAGCCTTTGCCAAGGTCTACCCGTTACCGGAGCAATGGCGGGAAATCTGGGTGCAAAAACGCGAGATCAGCCGCACCGACCTTGTGAAGCTTTACCCGAGCTTGCATATGGAACAGGTGCTGCCACTCATTCCGGAAACCACCAAGATCCGGCACTTCACTCCAGAAACCTACGCCTTCGTAGAAGACCGCATGCAGAAGGAAAACCTGGACACCTTGAAGGCCGTCTATCTTTTTGAGAACCTCGCCAATGAAATGGATGACGGTTATCCCGCCTTCAAGAAGGTCTATCATGATTTCGAAGCCAAAGAGCTGGGCGCCCCTAAGGTCCGCCCCAGTCGCGACGAACGTTGCACCAAGCTGACGATGAACACCTTTGAAAAGGAACTCGACGCCGAGCTCCTTCCCAAGGTCTTTCCGTCCTTTCCTGAAGACAAATTCATTGCGCTGGCGGAAAATGTTCGCCAGTCCATCATCAGCGGCATCCAGAACAACCAGTGGCTCAGCGAAGAGGGCAAGGCTGGCGCCAAACTGAAAATGGAAAAAGCCAAGCTGCAGCTGGTGAAGCCACGCACCGAGGCTGAATGGCATTTCAATCCGGAAGCTCAGTACAGCGCCGTCGAACCGATTGCCAACCTTGAAAAACTGCAGGCCAAACTCCAGGAGCGCATGTTTGCCGAGCTGAAAAAGAAGCGTGATTCCAGCATCTGGGAAATGGGACCGTTGACCGTGAACGCCTACTACAGCCCAGACGATAACAAGTTCGTCATGCCGATCGGCATTCTGCAGCCGCCCTTCTATGACCCGAACCTGCCCCTTGAGACCAATCTGGGCTCGGTGGGTGCCGTGATCGGGCATGAGCTGGGCCATGGTATCGATGACCAGGGTTCGCAGTTCGATGCTGACGGGCGCTTGAAGCAGTGGATGAATGACAAGGACGTTGCCAACTTCAAGTCGCGCGGCCAGAACTTCGAGCAGCAGTTCAATAAGATTGGCCACAACGGCAAACTCACGCTCGGTGAGAACATCGGTGACCTCACCGGCGTGACCTTCGCCTACCGGGCTGCCTTCCCCGAAGGCAAAGGTACCCAGGAAGCCAAACAGGCCTTTTTCCTTCAGTATGCTCGCGTCTGGTGCGGCGTGATGCTGCCCAAGCAGAAGGAAATGCGCTTGAAGACCGATCCGCATTCGCTGGGCTGGGCGCGCGTGAATCAGCAGATGAAGAATCAGCCTGAATTCGCCAAGGCCTTTCAGTGCAATACGCGCGATGCCATGGTGCTGCCAGAGAAGGACGTCATCAAAATTTGGTGATGGATGGGCAGGAATCGTATCAAGGGGCTTTTAGGCCCCTTTTTTATGCTTCAGCCCGACGGCGATTTTGCAGCATGAACCAGGCTGCCAGTGCCGCGCCCGAGACAAACATGCTGAGGCTGTATACCGCCGATGGGATCGCTATCGTTGGGTTATTCAGCAGGGTAGGGGCCGACGCGATGGTGATGCCAAGGGTTCCGTTGCGGCTGTTGCCAGCTATCATGAGGGTTCGGCAGGATGGGATGCCAGCTCCTATCGCCCGGGCAACCCCTAAGCTCAGCACCAGAGAGCCAAGATTCAAAGCCACGCAAGCAAGACCAGCCTGGACGATAAAATTGGCAAGATGATTCCATTCCTTGACAATCACACCCACCACCAGCCCTCCGAAGATCACGAATGAAACGCTCTTGATCGGTTTCAGGCACCGGGCGCTGAGCTCCGGCCAGTAGCCCTTGACGATCATACCGATGACGACGGGCAGGATGACGATGAAAAAGATCTGCAGCACAGTCTTGAGCATCGGCAGACTGATGACTTGGCTTTGTCCGAAGAAACGCGAACTCGCTTCGTTCACGAGCAAGGGAATCGTCAGGACACTGATGAAACTCGTCAAGGCTGTCAGGACTATGGAAAGCGCCCCATCGCCCTCCGAGAGATCGACGATGAGATTGGAAACCGTCCCGATCGGGCAGGCAGCGACCACCATCAGGCCAACGGCAAGTTCTGCATCGAGTCTGGCAACCGCTGCGATTCCCAGCGCCAGCAAAGGTAAACCGATAAACTGCAGGCCCAGACCGCCAGCCACCAGGCGGGGAGTGAAAAGGACGCGCCGGAAATCGCCTATGGTCAGGGTCAAGCCCATTCCAAGCATGATGATGCTCAAAGCCAAAGGCAAAAAGAGGATGGTCAGAATACTTGATTCCACAGGTTTCATCCTTTGATAGAGACTGAATTGCAGGCAGTATGACAGAACTGGGGAGGTTCTTCACGGGAGAAATCGCGGAACCCGAAATTTTGAATGGCGCGAGGGGCAGGCTTATGTCGGGTTAAGTTCCTGCCGCAAGCGAGCGGCAGGGACTCTGAGTTCGAACTATTCCAGAATCCAAGCCTGGCTTGCATCATTCGGATTGCAGCTGCGGCCTACAGTTTGCGATCCATTGAAACCGCTCTGGAGACTGAGGCAGCTTTGCCAGTTTCGGTTGATCAGCTGCACCCGGCCATCGGAGAGGGGGACTATTCTCCAGGTTTGATCGGGATGGTCGTTGCAGCTATAGACGTTGGTTTCTTTGAAGTCAAAACCAGCCTGAAGGTTGAGGCATTTGCCGTGATGCTGGTTGCGAATGCGAATCCATTCACCCTCCATAGGCAGGATATCCCAGCTCTGGTCGGGATGCTTGTCGCAGCCCCAGCTGTTATTGGCTTGCCCGTCATTGCCATGCTGCAGGTTGAGGCACTGATTGCGATGCTGGCTATTACGCAGATTCAGACCAGTGCGACTGGCATCACCCGCCCGGCTCGTGTCGGGAACAAAAACCTCCAGCTGCGACCGGCGAGCCACGATGTTCTGCTTGAGCGCTGCAACCGATTGCTCGAATGCATTCCACTCAGCTCCTGGAACCAGGTTCGACAGCATGCCTGCTGTCTCATCGATTTCCGCTGTCAGTCGCGACTCGTTCCAAAGACTCGACATCAGCTGCCAGATGCGCTGGTGGAGTCGCTGCCGTATGCTGTCGGCTTGATAGAGTTTCATGGCCAAGCGGTTACTGGTATAGATCAGCTGCGTCTCCCGATCGCCCGTACGGGCCAGAATTTGATCGGTTCCCCACGGCAGAATCTGCATTCCTTGGTCTTTTGGAAAGTAGACATATGAATTGTTGTTGCCGAGGGTCAAACCATCGTTCGAAGACCTCAGAATGACCGACGTCGAGAGCGTCGGCGGCAAGAACGCCAGCCTCGGCGAGATGATCTCCCAGCTGCCCGATGGCGTGCGCGTACCCGGCGGCTTCGCCACCACCGCATTCGCGTTCCGCCAGTTCCTCGCGCATGGCGGGCTGACCCAGCGCATCGCCGCGCGGCTGAGCTCGCTGGATACGGAAGACGTGCGCGCCCTGGCCGCGGCCGGCGCCGAGATCCGCACCTGGATCGAAGCCCAACCGTTTCCCGCCGACCTCGAAGCCGCGATCCGGAAATCTTTCGCGGCGCTGTGCAGCGGCAATGAAAAGGCCAGCTTCGCCGTGCGCTCGTCGGCTACGGCCGAGGATCTGCCCGACGCATCCTTCGCCGGCCAGCAGGAAACCTTCCTCAATGTGGTCGGCATCGAGGCCGTGCTGGACAAGATGAAGGAGGTGTTCGCCTCGCTCTACAACGACCGCGCCATCAGCTACCGGGTGCACAAGGGCTTTGCCCATGCCGACGTGGCGCTGTCGGCCGGCGTGCAGCGCATGGTGCGCAGCGACCTGGGTGCGGCCGGCGTGATGTTCACCATCGACACGGAATCGGGATTCGAGGATGTGGTGTTCATCACCTCCAGCTATGGCCTGGGCGAGACGGTGGTGCAGGGCGCGGTCAACCCGGATGAGTTCTACGTGCACAAGCCGATGCTGGCGGCCGGCAAGCGCGCGGTGATCCGCCGCAACCTGGGATCGAAGCTGATCCAGATGGTTTTCGCCGACGACAAGGAGCAGGCGCAAGCCGGCAAGCTGGTCAAGACCACCGACGTGCCGCTGGAGCAGCGCAACCGGTATTCCCTGGCCGATGCCGAAGTCGAGGAGCTCGCGCGGTTCGCCATCCTGATCGAGCGCCATTACGGGCGCCCGATGGACATCGAGTGGGGCAAGGACGGCCTGGACGGCCGGATCTACATCCTGCAGGCGCGGCCCGAGACGGTGAAAAGCCAGCAGCAGGGCAAGGCCGAGATGCGCTACAAGCTCAAGGGCCGCGGCAACGTGCTGGCGGAAGGCCGCGCCATCGGCCAGAAGATCGGCACCGGCCCGGTCCGGCTGGTGCACAGCGTGCGCGAGATGGACAAGGTGCAGGCGGGCGACGTGCTGGTCACGGACATGACCGACCCGAACTGGGAGCCGGTGATGAAGCGCGCCGCCGCGATCGTCACCAACCGCGGCGGGCGCACCTGCCACGCCGCCATCATCGCGCGCGAGCTCGGCATCCCCGCGGTGGTGGGCTGCGGCGACGCCACCGAGCGTCTCAACGAAGGCACGCTGGTGACGGTCAGCTGCGCCGAGGGCGACACCGGCTTCATCTACGACGGTTTGCTGGAGACCGAGGTCAGCGAAGTGCAGCGCGGCGCCATGCCGCCGATCCCCGTGAAGATCACGATGAACATCGGCAACCCGCAGCTGGCCTTCGACTTCTGCCAGCTGCCCAACGAAGGCGTGGGCCTGGCGCGGCTCGAATTCATCATCAACAACAACATCGGCGTGCACCCCAAGGCGATCCTCGACTATCCCAATGTCGACGCCGACCTGAAGAAAGCGGTGGAGTCGGTGGCGCGCGGCCATGCCTCGCCGCGCGCCTTCTACGTGGACAAGGTGGCCGAAGGCGTGGCCACCATCGCCGCGGCATTTTGGCCGAAGCCGGTCATCGTGCGTCTGTCCGATTTCAAGAGCAACGAATACCGCAAGCTGATCGGCGGCTCGCGCTACGAGCCCGAGGAAGAAAATCCGATGCTCGGGTTTCGCGGCGCGGCCCGCTACATCAGCACCGAGTTCCGCGAAGCGTTCGCGATGGAGTGCGAGGCGCTGCGGCGGGTCAGGAACGAGATGGGCCTGACCAATGTGCAGGTCATGGTGCCTTTCGTGCGGACACTGGGCCAGGCCGACCGCGTCACGCAGTTGCTCGCGCAGCAGGGCCTCAAGCGCGGCGAGGGCGGCGACGGCAGCGCCGATTCGGCGCTCAAGGTGATCATGATGTGCGAAGTCCCGAGCAACGCGATCCTGGCCGAGCAGTTCCTCGAGTTCTTCGACGGCTTCTCGATCGGCTCGAACGACCTGACCCAGCTCACGCTCGGCCTGGACCGCGATTCGGGGCTGGAACTGCTGGCGGCCGATTTCGACGAGCGCGATCCGGCCGTGAAGGCGATGCTCAGTCGCGCCATCGCCGCCTGCAAGGCGCAGGGCAAGTACGTGGGCATCTGCGGGCAAGGCCCGAGCGACCATCCCGATTTCGCGCAGTGGCTGGTCGACGAGGGCATCTCCTCGATCTCCCTGAATCCCGACAGCGTGATCGCCACCTGGCAGCGGTTGGCGGGCGTCTGACGCGGGCCGCGCCCACCTAGGAAAGACCTAGGGCGGGCGCCGGGCCGCGGTGCCATCATTGCCCGATGGATGACCCGGCGGCCCCCGAAAAACACGACCCTCGTGTGTTGGCACTCAAGGGCGGGCTGCTCGCCGTCTGGGCGGCGGCCAGTTTCGGTGTCTGCTTTTTCGCGCGCGACCTGCAATTCATGCTGGCCGGCTGGCCCTTCGCCTCCTGGATGGCGGGGCAGGGCAGCGTCCTGGTTTTCCTGGCCATCGTGGCGGGCTACGCCGCGGCGATGAAGCGCCTGGCCCCGCAGGACGGCGCGCGCAGCGCAGGTGCCCCCGATGCCTGACTCGCCGGCCTATGCCGCCTACAAGATGCGGCTGCATCGCACCGTCGGCATCTACATCGTCTGCCTGCTCGCCTTTCTGCTGCTGATGGCCTGGGCCGAGCGCAATGGCCTGTCGCGTTTCTGGCTGGGCCCGATCTTCGTGTTTGCCTCCGTGATGATGTATGCGGCCATCGGGATCTACGGGCGCACCACCGATCCCGAGGAATACTACGTCGCGGGCCGCCGCATACCGGCCATGTACAACGGCATGGCGGCGGCCGCGGACTGGATGAGCGCGGCTTCGTTCATCAGCTTGGCCGGCGGGCTGTACCTCCAGGGCTTCGGCGGAACCGAGACGCAGGCGGGCGGGCTCGCTTATGTGCTGGGTTGGACCGGGGGCTTCTGCCTGGTCGCCTTGCTGATCGCGCCGCATCTGCGCAAGCTCAATCTCTATACGGTGCCCGAGTATTTCAGCGTGCGCTATGGCGGCCGCTGGCCGCGCGTGATCGCCGCCTTCGCCGCGATGCTGTGCTCATTCACCTACGTGGTCGCGCAGATCTACGGCATCGGGCTGATCGCGTCGCGCCTGACCGGCGTTCAATTCGAGATCGGGATACTGCTCGGGCTGGGCGGCGTGCTGCTTTGCTCGTTTCTCGGCGGCATGCGGGCCATCACCTGGACGCAAGTGGCCCAGTACATCATCTTGCTGCTGGCTTTCCTGATCCCGGTGTCGTGGCTGGCCTTCAAGCAGCTGGGCAACCCGATGGCGCCACTGGCCTATGGCACCCAGCTGCAGAAAATTTCGGAGCTGGAGAAAAAGCTGGCGCAGGACCCGGCCGAAAAGGAAGTCGCCGCCGTGTTCCTCAAGCGCGGGCACGAGTACGCGGCGCGCCTGCGCGACGTGGACGGGGCTTTGGAGCGCGAGCGCGCGCAAGCGCAGGCCCGGCTGCGCGCGCTGCGGTCCAGTGGCGCCGATCCCGCCCTGGTGGTGCAGGCCAGCCGGGAACTGGCGGCCATGCCGAAGGACGCCGCCATGGCCAGGGAGCGCTGGACCAAGGCGATGAACGACAGCTACGAGCGCGCCAGGCCGCTGGGAGGGCTGCCGCCCCACAACCAGCCTTTCGCCGGAGATCCCAACGGCAGCGCGCAGGAGTCCGAGGCGTTCGACAACTCGCGGCGCAATTTTCTCGCCCTCATGTTCTGCCTGATGGTGGGCACGGCGGGGCTTCCCCATCTGCTCACGCGGTACTACACCTCCCCCACCGTGGCCGAAGCGCGCACCTCGGTGGCCTGGTCGATGTTTTTCATCGCGCTCGTCTACCTCAGCGCGCCCGCACTGGCATCGCTGGTGAAGTTCGAGGTCATGAACAACCTGGTGGGCAGCAGCTTCGAGGCGCTGCCGCCGTGGATCGCGCAGTGGGCCCGGGTCGATGCGTCCTTGATCTCGGTGGCCGACGTCAATGGCGACCACATCCTGCAGTGGGGTGAGATCCGCCTGGGCGCCGACATCATCATGCTGGCCACACCGGAACTGGGCGGATTGCCGTACGTGGTGTCCGGGCTGGTCGCGGCAGGCGGCCTGGCCGCGGCACTGTCCACCGCCGACGGGCTGCTGCTGACCATCAGCAACGCGATCGTGCGCGATGTGTACAGCCACGATATCAACAACCGGGTCACGGCCGAACAACGCGTGATCCTCTCGAAGTTCACGCTGATGGCGGTGGCGCTGATCGCCGCCGCCGTAGCCACGTTCAAGCCGGCGGAAATCCTGCCGCTGGTGGCCGCGTCGTTTTCGCTCGCGGCCTCCGCGTTCGTTCCGGTAATGGTGCTCGGCATCTTCTGGGCGCGCGCCAGCCGGGCCGGGGCCGTCGCCGGGATGCTCAGCGGATTGGGCATCACGGTCTACTACATGTTGCTGAACGCGGCGGCGTTCCGGGCCTTCTTCGCGATGCCCACGGGCCAGGACCTGTGGTTCGGCATCCAGCCCATTTCAGCGGGTGTGTTCGGGGTGCCCACCGGCTTTGCCGTTGCCATCCTGGTCAGCCTGGCCAGCAAGCGGGTGGTTGCGCCCGTAGCGGCCCGGGTCTAGGGATTTCCCTATCAGTGATTCCCCGGGGCTGACGCCGCCGCGCGTCGCCACGCCTCATTGCGTCAGCGTGGCGTCAGACGGAATTTCAACACTGGCCGCGCCCTACAACCCTAAGGAGACCTCATGGCGACAGCGGCTAATCCTGCGGCAAAGCCCATTGCCTCGACCGCACCAATGACCCGGGAGGAAAAGAAGGTGATCTTCGCCTCCTCCCTGGGAACGGTGTTCGAGTGGTACGACTTCTACCTCTACGGTTCGCTCGCGGCGATCATCGCCAGGCAGTTCTTCTCGGGGCTCGATCCGACATCGGCCTACATCTTCGCGCTGCTGGCGTTCGCCGCCGGCTTCCTGGTGCGTCCCTTCGGCGCGATTTTCTTCGGCCGCATCGGCGACATGATCGGGCGCAAGTACACCTTCCTGGTGACGATCCTGATCATGGGCGCCTCGACCTTCATCGTGGGCCTGTTGCCCAGCTATGCCTCCATCGGCATGGCGGCTCCCGTGATCCTGATCGCATTGCGCATGCTGCAAGGCCTGGCGCTCGGCGGTGAGTACGGCGGCGCGGCCACTTACGTGGCCGAACACGCGCCGCACGGCAAGCGTGGCGCCTACACCTCATGGATCCAGACCACGGCGACGCTCGGGCTGTTCCTGTCGCTGCTGGTCATTCTCGGCGTGCGCAATGCGCTCGGCGAGAAGGACTTCGGCGACTGGGGATGGCGCATTCCGTTCCTGCTGTCGATCGTCCTGCTGGGCATCTCGGTGTGGATCCGACTGAGCCTGAACGAATCGCCCGCCTTCCAGAAGATGAAGTCCGAGGGCAAGACCTCCAAGGCGCCGCTGACCGAATCCTTCGGCGAGTGGAAGAACCTGAAGATCGTGATCCTGGCGCTGCTCGGCCTGACCGCCGGCCAGGCCGTGGTCTGGTATTGCGGCCAGTTCTATGCGCTGTTCTTCCTGACCACGATCGCCAAGGTCGACATCACCACGGCCAACCTGCTGATCGCGGCTTCCCTGCTTATCGGCACGCCTTTCTTCATCGTCTTCGGCTCGCTGTCGGACAGGATCGGCCGCAAGCCGATCATCATGGCCGGCTGCCTGATCGCCGCCTTGACCTACTTCACGGTGTTCCCGATGCTGTTGAAGTACGCCAACCCGGCGCTGGTGGAAGCTCAGCAGGCCAGCAAGGTCACCGTGACCGCCGACCCGAAAGAGTGCTCGTTCCAGGGCAGCCCGATCGCCCGCGACATCGATTTCCGCACGTCGTGCGACATCGCCAAGCGTGCCTTGACGCAGGCCTACGTGCCGTACGAGAACAAGGTCGGTGCGCCGGGCACTCCCGCGACGATCACGCTGGGCGACAAGGTGTTCACGGCGCCGGCGGCCACCCTCAACGAGGCCCGTCACGGCTTCTCGGCCGAAAGTACCAAGGCCATCGGCGACTTCCGCAAGGGCCTGAACGACGCCATCAAGGCCGCCAAGCTCAACGTGCCGGCCGATACGGCTGCGATGAACAAGGGGATGGTGCTGGTGATCCTGGTGTTCCTGGTGATCCTGGTGACCATGGTGTACGGGCCGATCGCGGCGATGCTGGTGGAAATGTTCCCGACGCGGATCCGCTACACCTCGATGAGCCTGCCCTACCACATCGGTAATGGCTGGTTCGGCGGGCTGCTTCCGACCACCGCGTTCGCCATGGTGGCCGCGACCGGCGACATCTACTACGGCCTCTGGTATCCGGTGATCGTGGCGTCAATGACTTTCATCATCGGCATGATCTTCATCCGCGAAACCAAGGATGTGGACATCTACGCGCGCGACTGATCCGGGTCCTGCGTAATCGCTTCGACAAAAAGCCCGCTGCCAGCGGGCTTTTTTCTTGGGGTATCGACGCGCTCAACGGGGAGTGCGGGGGCCGCCAGGCGCATTTGCTATAATCGCGGGCTTTCCTTGCCACACCACATCCGACGCTGTGGGTGGCTCAACCCCAAGCCGCTGCATCCCAGCGGCTTCAACCCTCAAGGAGCCTCATGCGTCATTACGAAATCATCTTGCTGATCCATCCGGATCAGAGCGAACAGGTTCCGGCCATGCTGGAACGCTACAAGGGCATGATCACCGCCGGCGGCGGAAAAGTGCACCGCGTGGAAGACTGGGGCCGCCGCCAGCTGGCCTACCAGATCAACAAGCTCGCCAAGGCCCATTATCTGTGCGTGAACATCGAGGCCGACAACACCGTGATGGCCGAACTGGAACACGCTTTCCGCTTCAATGACGCCGTGTTGCGTCACCTCACCGTGGTGCGCAAGAAGGCCGATACCGGCCCTTCTTCCATGATGCGCACCGTGGAGCGCGAGGAAGCCCGCAAGGCCCAGCAGGCGGAGTACCAGTCGTAAGCGGCTGGGTGCCGCAGTGAAACGGGAGTGAACCAGCTCGTTTTGAGCGCCCGTATCGCCCAGGCCGGCGCCTTGCGGTACACGCCAGCCGGTTTGCCGGCCCTCGATGTCAGTCTCGAACACGAATCCGAGCTGACCGAAGCGGGGCAGGCCAGGCAGGTGAAGGTGGCGGTCAAGGCGGTGGCCTTCGGAACGATTGCCGAGACGCTCGGCAAGCAGTCGATAGGCAGCAGCTGGAAGTTCACCGGATTCCTGGCGACACCGCGCAACGGCAAGCACCCCGTGTTCCACATTCGAGAGTTCCAGCAAGATTAATTTTTCGCGAAACCGGCAGCAAGCCGGCATCGCAACTTAGGAAAGAGGTCCCACATGGCCACGTTCAAGAAATTCAACAAGGACAAGCGTCCGAAGCGCAACACCCAGTCGCTGCTGTTCAAGCGCAAGCGCTTCTGCCGCTTCACCGTCGCCGGCGTCGAGGAAATCGACTACAAGGACGTCGACACCCTGCGCGATTTCATCGCCGAGAACGGCAAGATCATCCCGGCGCGCCTGACCGGCACCCGCGCGATCTACCAGCGCCAGCTCAACACCGCCATCAAGCGCGCCCGCTTCCTGGCCCTGGTCCCGTACACCGACCAGCACCGCATCTAAGGAGCGAAGAACATGCAAGTCATTCTGCTCGACAAGGTCGTGAACCTCGGCAACTTGGGTGAGATCGTGAAGGTCAAGGACGGGTACGCCCGCAACTTCCTGATCCCGCAGGGCCGCGCCCGCCGCGCCACCGAATCCAACAAGGCGGAGTTCGAAGCCAAGCGCGTCGAACTGGAAAAGGCCGCGTCGGCCAAGCTGGCCGAGATGCAGGCGCAAGGCGAGAAGCTGGCCGGCACCACCATCAAGCTGACGCAGAAGGCCGGCGTCGACGGCCGGCTGTTCGGTTCGGTCACCAACTTCGACATCTCCGAAGAGCTCAACAAGCAAGGCTACAAGGTCGCCAAGGCGCAGGTGCGCATGCCCAATGGGCCGATCAAGACCGTCGGCGATTCCACCGTCAGCGTCGCGTTGCACACGGACGTGGTGGTGGATATCAACGTCACGGTGCTGGGCGAAACGACGTAACGGACAAAAACAAGGCCGCCAAGCGGCCTTGCACGTTGTCAAGGCCGCCTGAATGGGCGGCTTTTTCTTTGCGGCGCATTTTCCCGGGTTGCCCACCGGGCATCCACAGTTTGTCCTCGGCCGTCCACAGCTTTTAAGCCGGCTTTGCCCAGCCTTTGCACTGGACGTCCACACAGCCGGGCCGTACCATTCTTGATTCTTCCGAGGCTTCATGTCCGCTGTTCTTACACCGCTCGACGACGACTTTTCACGCGATCACCAGATCGCCCAGCTGCGCATTCCGCCGCATTCGATCGAGGCCGAATCCAGCGTGCTCGGCGGCCTGCTGCTGGACAACGGCGCTTGGGACCGCGTCGGCGACCTGCTGACCGACAGCGATTTCTACCGCTACGAGCACCGGCTGATCTACGCCTCCATCGGCGGGCTCGTCAACGCCACCAAACCCGCCGACGTGATCACCGTCTACGAGCAGCTGCAGGGGCTGGGCAAGGCCGAAGAAGTCGGCGGGCTGGCCTATCTCAATTCGCTGGCGCAATACGTGCCCAGCGCCAGCAATATCCGCCGGTACGCCGAGATCGTGCGCGAGCGTTCCATCCTGCGCAAACTGGTGAGCGCGAGCGACGAGATCGCCACCGCGGCATTCAACACGCAGGGCAAGCCGGTCGACAAGATCCTGGACGAAGCCGAGCAGAAGATCTTCAACATCGGCGAGGAAGGCTCGCGGATGAAGCAGGGCTTCCAGGGCATGGACTCCCTGGTGGTGCAGCTGCTCGATCGCGTCCAGGAGATGGCGGACAACCCCAACGACATCACCGGGGTGCCCACCGGCTTCTACGACCTCGACCGCATGACCTCGGGCATGCAGGCGGGCGACATGATCGTGCTGGCCGCGCGGCCGTCGATGGGCAAGACCGCGCTGGCGATCAACATCGCCGAGCATGTGGCGCTCAATGAAGGCCTACCCGTTGCCGTGTTCTCGATGGAAATGGGCGCCAGCCAATTGGCTGTGCGTATCGTCGGTTCGATCGGGCGGATCGACCAGATGCACCTGCGCACCGGCAAGCTCACCGATGCCGAATGGCCGCGCCTGACCGAAGCCATCGAGAAGCTGCGCAACATATCGCTGCACATCGACGAAACGCCGGGCCTGACGACGAGCGAACTGCGCGCCAACGCGCGGCGGCTGGCGCGGCAGTGCGGCAAGCTGGGCTTGATCGTTGTCGACTACCTGCAGCTGATGAGCGTGTCGAGCAGCATGAGCGAGGAGAACCGCGCCACTGCCGTCGGCGAAATCTCGCGCGGCCTGAAGATGCTGGCCAAGGAACTGCAGTGCCCGGTGCTGGCGCTGTCGCAGCTCAGCCGCGGTGTCGAGTCACGCACCGACAAGCGCCCGATGATGAGCGACCTGCGCGAGTCCGGCGCGATCGAGCAGGACGCCGACGTGATCATGTTCATCTACCGGGACGACTACTACAACAAGGAATCCAAGGAGCCCGGCGTCACCGAGATCATCATCAGCAAGCAGCGCAACGGTCCCACCGGAACCGTGAAGCTGGCCTTCCTGAAGGAAATGACGCGCTTCGAGAGCCTGGCCTCCGGCTCCGGCGATTTTTGACGCGGCGGACCTCGGCCGCGCGGCTCAGCAGGCCCCCGCGCCTGCGTTGCGTGTGCTAGATTCATCGCGGGCAGTCGTCCTGGCCTGTGGACGCACCGCCCACCAGCTCAGGGGGCATCGTGACCAAGGACATCCAGGCTTTGGTGCTGTTTGCCATGACATGCACCATCGTCGCCGGCTTGACGCTATGGCGTATGGGCCTGATGCAGCGCGCCGAAGATCCGCTGGTGTTCGTGCCCGAACCCGAGCTGCGGGCCGAGAGCGCTATCCCCGCGCCCGAGCCGCGCATTGAATATCCGCTGGGTAGGCTGCCCGCGCCGGTTGCGTCCGGCGCCGGGGCGTTGCGGCGCGCCTTCACCGACCTGCTCGGCGGCGACGCCGTGGCGCTGTTGCAGTTCGAGGATTTTCCGCGCCGCCTGGTCGCCACAGTGGACAACCTCGCGCGGCCGCATGCCCCCGCCATCGTGTGGCCGGTCGTTCCAACACCCGGCCGTTTCACCGTCGACGAGCGCGACGGCGCCATGCTGATCGGCGCGGACAACGCGAGCCGCTACACGCCGCTGGTCCGGTTGGCGCAGGGAGTGGATGCGCGGCGGGCGGTCGACCTGTACCTGCGGCTCTATCCCGCGCTGCAGAATGCCTATGAAGAATTGGGCTTCGCGCACGGGTACTTCAACGACCGCCTGGTAGCCGTGATCGACGTACTGCTCGCCACGCCTGAAATAGAACATCCGGTGAAGCTGCGCCTGACCGAAGTGAAAGGGCCGATAGCGTCGCTGCGGCCGTGGGTGCGCTACGAATTCGCCGATCCCGAGCTCGAGTCGCTGACGGCCGGGCAGAAGATCCTGGTGCGCGTCGGCCCGCTGAACCAGCGCCGGCTCAAGGAGAAGCTGATGGAGATCCGCAGCGAGCTGGCCAGCCGCGTGCCCAGACGTTGAGCGGACCCGGGTAACCGGCCGCGGTTCGCGAAGGAACTCAGGCCTTGTTGTAAGACGAGTAGACGCGCGGCTCGCCCGACTTGAGCACCAGCAGCACGTCATAGGGATCGCGGCGCGTGCCGTAATCGGGCCCATCCATGCCCGGCGCGCCGACCGGCATGCCGGGAACGGTGAGGCCCACGGCCTGCGGCCTGTCCTTGAGCAGGCGCCGGATGTCCGCGGCGGGTACATGGCCTTCCACCGCATAGCCGCCCACGAGTGCAGTGTGGCAAGAGCCCAGCTTCTGCGGGATGCCGAGCTTCGCGCGCATCGCCTCATTGCCCGACTCGTTGACCTTGACGGCGAAACCGCTGCTTTGCAGGTGGGTCACCCAGTCCTTGCAGCAGCCGCAGTTCGGATCCTTCCATACCTCGACCAGCACCTTGCCGGACTGCGCCAAGGTGTTGCCGGCGATGGCCAAGGAGCCCACTGCGGCCAGAAGTTGGCGCCGCGTGAACGAGGGGGAGGCACTCATGATGTTTTCCTTGTTCGGTTGATTCAAGCGTCCAGCCCAGGCGGTGCTTAAGGCGCCGGCTGTACATCGACAACGACGTACTTGCCCGACTCGTGAACGGCCTTGAACCGCACCGTCTCGCCGACCTTCAGCCTTTGCAGGAATTTGCGGTCCTTGAGCTCGAACACCATCGCCATCGGCGCCATGCCCAGGCTCTTGATCTCGCCATGCTTGAGCGTGACCTTCAGGCCCTGGGGGTCCACCTTGCGCACCTCGCCCTGCGCGTATTCGTCAAGGTCGGCTGCCTTCGCCGCGGAGGCGCCGGGGGTGGCCGGCGATTGCGCGTGCGCGCCCAAGGTGATGGATTGCGCGGCCGCGAGCAGCAGTGCGAACTTTCGAGGTTGGATCATGGTGTCTCTGGCGGATTCTCCGGCGCTATTATCGTCAGAGGCAAGATCAGCCTGCTGGTTCCCCGCGCAGCTGCGCTCGCCGGCCGGACCGGCTTCACCGGGCCCCGGCCTCAGGGAATTTCCAGCACCACATTGCCCGCCACTTTGCCTTGCTCGACCAGTTCATGCGCATGGGCGGCCTGCGCCAGTGGCATCCGTTGGGCGATGTTGTGCGTCAGCACGCCGCGCGCCAGCAGTTCGGCGAGCGTCGATTGCGCACGCTGCCGGTCTTGCGGCGCCAGGTTGTAGACGATGAAAAAGTGCAGGCTCTGGTTCTTGGCGATCAGCGGAAAGAAGGGCAGCGCGAATTGTCCCTGTCCGCTGCCGTAAACCACCCAGTCCCCGCCGGGCCGCACGATGTCCGCATCCAGCAATCCGTTCGCCGCAATGTCGACCTCGATGATCCGATCGACCCCTTGGCCTTGCGTCGCGGCGCGAACCCGATCGGCGGTGTCGCCTTGCCGGTAATCGATTGCCAGCTGCGCGCCGGCCGCCATCGCCAATTCGGCCTTGGCGGCGTTGCTGACGGTGGTGATCACTTGCCTCGCACCCAGCAGTCTGGCGAACTGGATGGCGTAATGCCCCACCGCGCCCGCGCCGCCCGCGACCAGCACGCTCTTTTCCTTTACCCCACCATGGGCTAGCACGGCATGCAAGGCAGTGAGCGCCGGAATGCCCAGGCAGGCACCGGCTTCATCGGACACGCCTTCCGGCAGCACCACGGCTTGCGCCTGAGGCAGCACCACGTATTGCGCCGCGGTCCCGAAAGCACGGCCCCACGCGGCGTTCCACACCCAAACCCGCTCACCCACACGCTGCTGCGGCACGTCCTGCCCGACAGCGTCGATGACGCCCATGCCATCGCTGTGCGGAATGATTTTCGGAAAGGGAAGTACCTTGCTGCGAAGCCCCGCACGCGACTTCGCGTCCGACGGATTCACCCCGGACCAGCGCAAACGCACGCGCACTTCGCCCGGCCCAGGCTCGGGGTCGGGCAGGGAACCGACGGTCAGGACCTCGGACGCGGGTCCGGTGCGTTCGTAGAAAGCTGCTTGCATTCGATGCTCCTTGCAAAGAAGGGATTGTCGGCCCGTATGGGAATTGGCCTCAAGGTACGGTTCCGGTTCCTTTTAGTGACCTCGCGTCGCGGCAGGCGGTACCCGTCAGGGGCTCATACTGTGTCGGTCGTCGCTGCCGCGCCGACTTCGCGGTAGCCGCCCCAGAAATCGCCCCCGCCGGGTACCGCCTGCCGCGAGCGACCAAGCTGGCGCGCAACCGGTGGCGCGCCAAACTCTCACACAAAGCCGGGGCCGGGCAGGCCATGGCGCATCATTTACGAGTGCGCCTGTGTTTGTCCGATCCCGTTGCAGCGCGAAGCGCGTTTCGTTGTCTGACTCACGCAGCTGTCTGAGCGTAGCGGCCTTCGGGCGCGCAGCGAGTTCTGCGTGCGCAACGGGATCGGACAAACGCAGGGACGTCGTGCGCGGCAGCGCGCGACCGCCTCGTCTGATGCGTCGTGGCCTGTCCGGCCCCGGCTTTGCCGCGCGGTCTCTCCCAGTCTCCGGCGTTACGGCGGGACGCTGACCCGAGTCTGGGCCCGAGCCGCTACAGAACTTCCGAAGCGAAATCGGCCAGGCGCGACCGTTCGCCCCGCGCCAGCGTGATATGCCCGCTGTGTGGCCAGCCCTTGAACTTATCGACCGCGAACGTCAGTCCCGACGAGCCTTCGGTGAGGTAGGGCGTGTCGATCTGCGCGAGGTTGCCCATGCAGATGATCTTAGTGCCGGGACCCGCGCGCGTGACCAGCGTCTTCATCTGCTTGGGCGTGAGGTTCTGCGCCTCGTCGATGATCACGTACTTGTTCAGGAACGTGCGGCCGCGCATGAAGTTCATGCTCTTGATCTTGATCCGGCTGCGGATCAGTTCATTGGTCGCCGCGCGGCCCCATTCGCCGGCGCTGGTCTCGGTCTTCGCCAGCACTTCCAGGTTGTCGTCGAGCGCGCCCATCCACGGACCCATCTTTTCCTCTTCGGTGCCGGGCAGGAAGCCGATGTCCTCGCCGACGCTGACCGTGGCGCGGGTCATGATGATCTCGGTGTAGCGGCGGTCGTCGAGCACTTGCGTCAGGCCCGAGGCCAGGGCCATCAGCGTCTTGCCGGTGCCGGCGGTGCCGGTCAGCGTGACGAAGTCGATCTCGGGATCCATCAGCAGGTTCATCGCGAAGTTCTGCTCGCGGTTGCGCGTGCAGACACCCCACACCGAATTCTTCAGGTGCCCGTAATCCTTCAGGGTCTTGAGCACCGCCGTCTTCGCGCGGATCTCGGTGACTCTGGCGTACAGGCTCGGTTCGCCGGGCGACTCGAAATAGACGAACTGGTTGATCAACAGGCTCGGCACGATGGGCCCGGTGATCCGGTAGAAGGTGTGTTGCCCGGTTTGCCAGCTTTCCACCGTCTTGCCGTGCTTGGCCCAAAAATCCGACGGCAGCGCGAGGGCGCCCGAATACAGCAACTCGAGATCGTCGAGCGTCTTGTCGTTCTGGTAATCGTCGGTGGCCAGGCCCAGCGCGCGGGCCTTGACCCGCATGTTGATGTCCTTGGACACCAGCACCACTTCGCGCGGCGCGTGCTGTTCGCGCAGGGCCGCCACGACACCGAGGATCTGGTTGTCGGCCTTGCCCTGCGGCAAGCTGGCCGGCAGATGGTTGGTGAGGGTCTGGGTCTGGAAGAACAGGTTGCCGCCGGCCTCGCGATGGCCCGTGGTGCTGAGTTTCAAGCCCGCCGCGATGTCGGCGCCCTGCGCGCCGGCGAGCGCGTCCAAGGTGCGGCTGGCCTGGCGAGCGTTGCGCGCGACTTCGGTCATGCCCTTCTTGTGGCCGTCCAGTTCCTCCAGCACGATCATCGGCAGGAAGATGTCGTGTTCCTCGAACCGGAACAGGCTCATCGGGTCGTGCATCAGCACATTGGTATCGAGTACGAACAGCTTGGCGGGACCGGCGGGCTTGGCCTTGCGCAGGGGCCGCGCTGCCGGTTCGGGCGCGGCGGGGCGCTTCTTGAATGCAGCCGTCTCGGCCGGTTCGATGTAGCTTTCCGGCGCGTCGCGGAACGCTTCGGGATGCAATTCGCCGCCGCCCGAGCGCGGATCGAAGTCCAGGGCCTGCGGCTTCTCAGGCAGCGGGCTGTCGGTCTGGACCGCCTCCGATTTTCGCGAGGCCTTGTGCGAGGAACGAGCCGGGGCGTCGTAGGCCTCGGGCGGTAGCAGGGCGGCGCGCTTGGTGGGGGCGGGGGGCAGGGGCATAGGGCGGCAGGTTCCCGGATGAGGACATCAAAAATCGAAAAAGCCGCCTGGCGAGCCGGGCGGCTTTTTGGAGGTTAGCGGTGAAGGCGTCGGGCGCCCTGTTCAACTGCATGAATTCATTATGCACAAGTCAGGTGTCGCTTCAACCTTCCTTCGGCGATGTTGCTACAAAACGTCAGGCGGCTTTCTTGAGCAGCTTGACGGCCTTGAGCACTTCATCGACGTGGCCGGGCACCTTCAGGCCGCGCCACTCCTGCTTGAGCACGCCATCGGCGCCGATGAGGAAAGTGCTGCGCTCGATGCCCTTCACTTTCTTGCCGTACATGATCTTGTTCTTGACCACACCGAACATGTGGCACATCTTCTCTTCCGTGTCGGCGATGAGCTCGAACGGCAGCTCGAGCTTGGACTTGAACTCGTCGTGCGACTTCATGTTGTCGCGCGACACGCCGAACACGGTGGCGCCGGCCTTCACGAAGTCCTTGTACTTGTCGCGAAATTGCATCGCCTCGGTGGTGCAGCCGGGCGTGTTGTCCTTGGGGTAGAAGTACAGCACCACGACGTGGCCGTTGTGCGAGGTATTGCTGACCTTCGCGCCGCCGGTGGCGTTCGCTTCGAATTCGGGGATGGGTTTATTGACAACGATCGCCATGGGAATTGTTTCTCGTGTGACAGGATTGCTCGTTGCTGTGTCGGGGACTGGGGATCCCCTCGCAACCTGTAATTTTACCCTGAATCGGCCCTGGGCCGCCCGGGGTCTCAGCCCGGCTGATCGAGCAGCAGGGCTACTGCCACATGGCGGCCCTCGTGGGCCAGGATGTTGTAGGTGCGGCAGGCCGCCGCGGTGTCCATGGTTTCCACGCCGATGCGCCGCGCGATCAGGGGCTTGAGCCAGGCGGCTTGCGGGAAGCGGATGCGCGTTCCGCTGCCGAAGATCACGATCTCGGCATCGACCGCGGCCAGCTGCGCGAAGTGCGACTCGTTCAGGTCCTCGAACCTCGCCGCCGCCCACGCCACCCGCGCGCCCCTCGAATTGAGAATGACGCTCTGGGTGATCTTTTCGCCGTTCACGCCGACCCAGCCCGGGCCGTAGCCGCTGATCGATTGGACGTCTGACTGGTCGGGTTGCAGCTTCATGGGCAGGGTTTGTTGTTCCGCCGCGCCGGAGCTGAGCGTGAACTATGGTCAAATTATAGGTTTTCACCCTTGCAAAGCACCGCAGGAGGGGCTTTGAAAACCGTCCAGAAATCCGCCAAGCTCGCCAACGTCCTTTATGACATCCGCGGTCCCATCATGGACGCGGCTCGCCAGATGGAAGAGGAGGGCCACAAGATCATCAAGCTGAACATCGGCAACCTGGCCCTGTTCGGCTTCGACGCGCCCGAGGAAATCCAGCAGGACATGGCCCGCAACCTGCCCAACTCGGCCGGGTACTCGGACAGCAAGGGCATTTTCGCGGCCCGTAAAGCCGTGATGCACGAGACGCAGAAGCAGGGCATCAAGGGCGTCGTCCTGGACGACATCTACCTGGGCAATGGCGCCAGCGAGCTGATCGCCATGGCGACCAACGCCTTGCTGGACAACGGCGACGAGCTGCTGCTGCCCGCCCCCGACTATCCGCTGTGGACGGCGGCGGCCACGCTGTCCGGCGGCCAGCCGGTGCACTACCTGTGCGAGGAAGCCAACGGCTGGATGCCCGACCTGGCCGACATCCGCCGCAAGATCACGCCGGCCACCAAAGGCATCGTGGTCATCAACCCCAACAATCCGACCGGCGCCCTGTACTCCGATCAACTGCTCCAGGGCATCGTCGACATTGCGCGCGAGCACAACCTGGTCATCTTCGCCGACGAGGTCTACGACAAGGTCTTGTATGACGGCGCCCGGCACACCGCGATCGCCAGCCTGTCCGAGGACGTGCTGACGCTGACCTTCAACTCGCTGTCCAAGAGCTACCGCTCCTGCGGTTACCGCGCCGGCTGGATGATCGTGTCGGGCGACAAGAAAATGGCGGCCGATTACATCGAGGGCCTGAACATGCTCTCGAACATGCGGCTGTGCGCCAACGTTCCGGGCCAGTACGCCATCCAGACCGCCTTGGGCGGCTTCCAGAGCATCAACGAACTGGTGGGCGAAGGCGGGCGCCTGCGGCGCCAGCGCGACCTCGCATACGAGCTGATCACCGCGATCCCGGGCGTCACCTGCGTCAAACCGACGGCGGCGCTGTACATGTTCCCGCGGCTGGACCCCAAGGTGTATCCCATCGCCGACGACCGCCAGTTCTTCCTGGAACTGCTGCAGGAAACGCGGGTGATGCTGGTGCAGGGCACGGGCTTCAACTGGCCGACCCCGGATCATTTCCGCATCGTGTTCCTGCCGCACGAAGACGACCTGCGCGAAGCGGTCGGGCGCATCGCCAGGTTCCTCGAAAGCTATCGAAAGCGCACGACGAGATGAAAGCGATCCAGGTAGGCCTGCTCGGCATCGGCACTGTCGGCAGCGGTGTTTTCAACGTCCTGAAGCGCAACCAGGAGGAGATCCAGCGCCGCGCCGGGCGCGGCATCGAGATCAGCATGGTGGCCGACCTCGACCTGGCCCGTGCCAGGTCCATCGTCGGCAATGCGGTGACGGTTGTGGACGATGCCCGCGCGGTGATCGCCAATCCCGACATCGACATCGTGGTGGAGCTGATCGGCGGCTATGGCGTCGCCAAGACGCTGGTGATGGAAGCGATCCAGGCGGGCAAGCACGTGGTGACGGCCAACAAGGCCTTGCTGGCGGTGCACGGCACCGAAATTTTCGCCGCGGCGCATGCCCGCGGCGTGATGGTCGCGTTCGAGGCGGCCGTGGCCGGCGGCATCCCGATCATCAAGGCCTTGCGCGAAGGCCTGACGGCCAACAGCATCGAGTGGATCGCCGGCATCATCAACGGCACGACCAATTTCATCCTGTCCGAGATGCGCGACAAGGGCCTCGATTTCGACGCTGCCCTGAAGGACGCGCAGCGCCTGGGCTACGCCGAAGCCGACCCGACCTTCGACATCGAAGGCGTGGATGCCGCGCACAAGGCCACCATCATGTCGGCGATCGCCTTCGGCATTCCGGTTCAGTTCGACAAGGCCTATGTCGAAGGCATCGCCAAGCTGGGCGCGCAAGACATCCGTTATGCGGAACAGCTGGGGTACCGGATCAAGCTGCTGGGCATCACCAAGCGGACCGCCAAAGGGATCGAGCTGCGCGTGCATCCCTCCCTGGTTCCGGCCAAACGCCTGATTGCCAACGTCGAAGGCGCGATGAATGCCGTGATGGTGCAAGGCGATGCCGTCGGAACCACGCTTTACTACGGCAAGGGTGCGGGCAGCGAGCCGACGGCCAGCGCGGTGATCGCCGACCTGGTGGACATCACGCGTTTGCACACCGCCGACGCCGCGCACCGCGTGCCGCACCTGGCGTTCCAGCCCGATTCGATGAGCGACGTTGCGGTGCTGCCGATGAGCGAGGTGGTGACCAGCTATTACCTGCGCCTGCGCGTGGCCGACCAGGCCGGCGTGCTGGCGCGAGTGACGGGGCAGCTGGCGGCCGCCGGTATCAGCATCGATGCCATGCTGCAGCGGCAGGCGCAGGAAGTGGGCGGCGCCGGCGCCACGCAAACCGACCTCATCATCCTCACGCACAACGTGCGGGAAGGCACGATGAACGAGGTGCTGGCGCAAATGCAGGCCCTGCCGACGGTGCTCGCGCCGATCACCCGCATCCGCAAGGAAGAACTGGCCTGAAGCCATGAGCTCCGACGTTCACTTCGTTCTCTGCCCCCCGAGGGGCCGCTTGGTGGCCTTCGGGCGGCCCTGCGGCCACTGACATGCTGTACGTCTCCACCCGTGGCCACCCCGGCCGCAAGCATTTCTGCGAAATCCTGCTGGAGGGCCTGGCGCCCGATGGCGGGCTCTACCTGCCGGAGCACTATCCGCGGGTCGATCCGCCCACCCTGGCCAGATGGCGTGGCCTGCCCTATCCAGAGCTGGCGTTCGAGATCCTGTCGCTCTACATCGACGACATTCCGGCGACCGACCTGAAGGCGATCTGCCGCAAGACCTACACCCAGGAAGTCTTCGGCACGAAAGAGATCGTGCCGCTCAAGCAGCTGGAAGCGGGCCTCTATCTCGAAGCGCTCTCCAACGGTCCGACGCTCGCGTTCAAGGACATGGCGATGCAGCTGCTGGGCAATCTGTTCGAGTACGAACTGGCGCGGCGCGGCGAAGAACTCAACATACTGGGCGCCACTTCGGGCGACACCGGCAGCGCGGCCGAGTATGCGATGCGCGGGAAAAAGGGCGTGCGCGTCTTCATGACCTCGCCCGACGGCCGCATGAGCCCGTTCCAGCAGGCGCAGATGTTCAGCCTGCGCGACGCCAACATCCACAACCTGGCGATTCGCGGCGTATTCGACGACTGCCAGGACATCGTCAAGGCGGTGTCCAACGACCTGGAGTTCAAGCGCAAGTACAGGATCGGCACCGTGAATTCCATCAACTGGGCGCGGCTGGTGGCGCAGGTGGTGTATTACTTCGCCGGGTATTTCCAGGCGACTGCGGGCAGCGGCCCCCACCCTGACCCTTCCCCGGAGGGCGAGGGCAAGCTGCCGATGGTGAGCTTCGCGGTGCCCTCGGGCAACTTCGGCAACATCTGCGCCGGCCATGTCGCGCGGATGATGGGCTTGCCGATCGACACGCTGGTGCTGGCCACCAACGAGAACGACGTGCTCGACGAGTTCTTCCGTACCGGCGTCTATCGGGTGCGCTCCAGTGCCGATACGCACGAGACGTCGAGCCCGTCGATGGACATTTCCAAGGCCAGCAATTTCGAACGCTTCGTGTTCGACCTGCTCGATCGCGACGGCGCCCGGGTGCGGCAGCTGTTCGGCGAAGAGCTGGCCAGGGCGGGGCAGTTCGACCTGAGCGCCGACCCCGCGTTCCGGCGGGCGCGCGAACGCTACGGTTTCGCCAGCGGCAAGAGCAGCCACGCCGACCGGCTGGCCAGCATCCGCGATACCCATCGGCGCTTCGGCATCATGATCGATACGCACACGGCCGATGGCCTCAAGGTGGCGCGCGAGAACCTGCGCCCGGGCATTCCGATGATCGTGCTGGAGACCGCGCTGCCGATCAAGTTCGCGGCCACCATCATCGAGGCGCTGGGCCGCGAACCCGACCGGCCCGCGCGTTTCGAAGGCATCGAGGCTTTGCCCAAACACGTGACCGTGTTGCCGGCCGAAGCGCGTGCGGTGAAGGAATTCATCGCCGGGCATTGCACGTGAAGGCGGTCGGTTTCGCGGGCTTTTCCGGATCGGGCAAGACGACGCTGGTCGAAAGCCTGATTCCGGCGCTCAAGTTGCGGGGTCAGCGGGTTTCCGTCGTCAAGCACGCGCACCACAACTTCGACATCGACCAGCCCGGCAAGGACACCTACCGGCACCGCGAAGCCGGCGCTTTCGAGGTGGTGGTGGCCTCCGATGTGCGGCTGGCGCTGATCCGCGAGTTCGAGCAGCCGGTGCGATTGTCCGTGCACCACCTCATCGGCGAGTTATACGTCGGAGTCGACTGGGTGCTGGTCGAGGGATTCAAGCAAAGCGATCTGCAGAAGATCGAAGTCTGGCGGGCCTCGGCCGGCAAGCCCGCGCTGTACCCCGACGATCCCTTCATCGTCGCGATCGCCACCGATTCGCCGGACCGGTTGCCGACGGAAACGCTGCGGCCCGTGCTGGACTTGAACGAACCGGACGCGGTCGCCCAATGGCTGGCCGACAACGCCGGCCGTTTCGAGTACCGGCCGGAAATCTACGACCTCGGCGCACCCGTGGTGCTTGACGCGCCGGGCTGAGCCGGCTGTGCGGTCCGCGGCGGTGTGAGGGACAATCGGCGCTGATGTCCAGACCCACCGCGCCCATGAATGCGAAGCCCCCCGCCCGTCCGCCGCTGCGTGCCCTCGATGACGTGCTGGCCGAGCTGCTGACGCTGGCCCGACCGCTGGCCGGCACCGAAGCCGTGTCCACCTTCGAGGCCGACGCCCGCGTGCTCGCCCAGGACCTCGTGTCCGAGCTGCAGGTCCCGCCGCAGGACAACAGCTCGATGGACGGCTACGCCGTGCGCAGCGCCGAGATCGCGGACGAAGGCGCCGTGCTTCCGGTGAGCCAGCGAATTCCCGCGGGCAGCGTGGCGCAGGCGCTGGTTCCCGGCAGCGCGGCGCGCATCTTCACCGGCGCGCAGATCCCCCCCGGCGCGGATGCGGTGGTGATGCAGGAAGACACCGAAGCCGCGGGCGAGCAGGTCGTGCGCATCCTGGGCGTGCCGCGCCCGGGGCAGTGGATACGCCGCAGCGGCGAGGATGTGAAGCGCGGCTCGGTGGTGCTGGCCCGCGGCGAGCGCCTTTCACCGGCGGCCCTGGGCCTGGCCGCCAGCATCGGGATGGACCAGCTCCTGGTGGCGCGCCGCCCGCGGGTCGCGCTTTTTTCCACCGGCGACGAGCTGGTGATGCCCGGCGACGTGCCGCCCGCGCAAATGAAGCCCGGCACGATCTACAACTCCAACCGCTTTTTCATGACCGCGCTGCTGCGGCGCCTGCAGTGCGAAGTCAGCGACTACGGCATCGTGCCCGACCGCCTCGACGCCACGCAGCAGGCCCTGCAGCGCGCCGCGGGCGAGCACGACCTGATCCTCACGTGCGGCGGCGTGTCGGTGGGCGAGGAAGACCACGTCAAGCCCGCCGTGCAATCGCTGGGCTCGCTCGACCTCTGGCAGATCGCGATGAAACCGGGCAAGCCCTTTGCGTACGGCACAGTGGGCGGCGCGCATTTCATCGGGCTCCCGGGCAATCCGGTTTCCAGTTTCCTCACCTTCCTGCTGCTGGTGCGGCCCTTCCTGCTGAAGCTGCAAGGTGCGACGCGATTGGCGCCGAAGACGGTGCGTTTGCCGGCTCATTTCAGCTTGCCGCGCTCGGACAAGCGCCGCGAATTCCTGCGGGGCCGGCTCGACGGCGAAGGCGGCATCCAGCTGTTCCCCAACCAGAGTTCGGGCGTGCTCACCTCCATGGTCTGGGGCGATGGCCTGGTCGACAACCCGGCGGGATGCACCATCGCCCACGGCGACCCGGTCTCCTTCATGCCGCTGGCGGAGTTGCTGGCATGAAGCTGACGGTGAAATATTTCGCCTCCATCCGCGAGAGTCTGGGGCGGGGCAACGAATCGATCGACACAGCCGCGGCGACGCTGGGCCAGCTGCGCGATGAGCTGGTCGGCCGCGGCGGCGCCTATGCCCTGAGTCTGGCGCGCGGCAAGGCGGTGCGCGCAGCCTTGAACCAGGTCATGAGCGAGGAATCGGCGCCCTTGAGCGAGGGCTGCGAAGTGGCGTTTTTTCCGCCGGTGACCGGGGGCTGAACATGGGGCAGCGCGTTAGCGTCCAGGCCGGCGACTTCGATCTTTCCACGGAGGTGGCGGCGCTGCGCGCCGCTGACCAGCGTGTCGGCGCCGTGTGCGCTTTCATCGGCACGGTACGCGACCGCAACGACGGCAACGCGGTGAGTTCGATGGAACTCGAGCATTACCCCGGCATGACCGAAAAGGCGATCGAAGCGATGATCGACGAGGCCCAGCGCCGCTTCGACATCTACGCCGCCCGCGTGATCCACCGCGTGGGGCTGCTGCAGCCGCTGGACCAGATCGTGCTGGTCGCGGTCACGTCGGCGCACCGGGCCGAGAGTTTCAAGGCCTGCGAATTCCTGATGGACTACCTGAAGACGCAGGCCCCGTTCTGGAAGAAGGAGCAAACGCCCGGTGGCGCGCAATGGGTGGACGCACGGGTCGCGGACGATGCCGCACTGTCGCGCTGGGGGATCGAAAAGGGCAATGCCTGAACCCTGCCGCACGGTCGAGCAGAGCGGCGGCGATGGCTTCGGGAATCCGCCATGGCTGCTCGCGGTCAAGTCACGAATAATGGCCTGGCCCAACCAAACCAGCTGAGGACACAGCCATGCGCGGCTTCTTACAACGGATTGTCATCTTCGCCGCCGGGGCTCTCGCTTGCGCGGCAGCTGGCGCCCAGTCCCCTGCGCCCGCCGCGGCCCAGGCGCCGCTGCGGCTGATCGTGCCGTTCACGCCCGGCACCGGCATCGACCTGATCGCGCGCACCGTGGGCCCGAAACTCAGCGAACGCCTCGGCCGGCCGGTGGTGGTGGACAACCGCGCCGGAGCGTCCGGCAATATCGGCACCGAGGCGGTGGTTCGCGCCGCGCCCAATGGCTCGACCTTGCTGGTCAGCGTGAACACGCTGGTGATGAACCGCAGCCTGTATCCCAAGCTGACGTTCGATCCGCTCAAGGACCTGATGCCGGTGTCGCAGACCAGCCGGGGGCAGCTGCTGCTGCTGGCCTCGCCCAAATCCGACGTCAAGACGGCCGCCCACCTGATCGCCGCCGCCAAGCGCCGTCCGGGCGTCATCAATTACGCCAGCCCGGGCGTGGGCACGCCCCACCATCTGGCGATGGAGCTGTTCAAGGCCACCAACCAGGTCTTCGTGACGCACATCCCCTATCGCGGATCGGCGCCGGCCCTCACCGACCTGCTCGGCGGCCAGGTCGACGTCGCCTTCTTTCCGATCCACGTCGCACTGCCGCACGTGAAGTCGGGCAAGCTCGTGGCCCTGGGCATCGGCAGCGAGAGGCGCCATCCGCTGCTGCCCGACGTGCCGACCCTGGCCGAGGCGAAGGCGGGCAAGATCGATGTCGACATGTGGTACGGCATCTTCGCGCCGGCGGGCACATCCCCGGACCTGGTGAACGAGCTCAACCGGGAGCTCAAGGACATCCTGGCCACCCCCGAGGTGCGCACCGCTTTTCAGAGCCAGGGCATGGACCCCGCGACCAGCAGCCCGGAGGAATTCCGGCGCCTGGTGCAACAGGACGCCGACCGATGGGAAAAGCTGATCAAGTCGCAGCACATCACCGCGGAATGAGCCGCCCGGCGCCGGATCTCGGACGAATACAAGCGCATCGCCGGATTTTCCCTGGACGCGCCGGCCGAAACCGGAAACCCGTCCTTCAGTTGAGATAGCGCGGCTTGCGCAGCGACGCGTCGTCGTCGCCCGCTGTGCCGTCTTCCACGGCGACCGGCCCCGCCGCGAACGCTTCCCGCCACTGCGACCGGGCGAGCGCCTGTTCGAGCAGGTGCATCATGCCTTGCATCAATTTGGGCTCCATCTCGATCTGGAAGCTGCGCGGCTTGGGCGCGCGGGGCAGCCGCTCGTTGAAACTCAGGCGCAGGCGCCCGTTGGCCAGCGGCGCCGCGTCCACGTCGGTGATCAGCAGCGGCTTTTCGCCAAGCAGCTGCGCCTGGTTTTCGCGATAGGGCGTATCGAAATCGGCCTCCTTGAGGAATTCGTCCTTGCGGAAGTCGGCCAGCATCTTTTTCAGGCCCTCATCGGCCGTGTCCAGCGAGGTGCCCGCCGCTTCGAGCTTGAGCAGGTGCTTGGTCAGCAGCTTCGACAGCAGGGGCCACAGGCCCAACATCAGGCGGCGCGTCAGCCACAGGCGCATCTCCTCGGCCGCCGCGGTATTGATGCGCACCAGGATCCGGTCCTGCTCGGCGAGGTAGTTCACGGACAGCTGGTGGATCTTCATTGCCTTGATTTTAGTCAAGCGGACGGGGCACAGACGCTTACATTGCCCCTTGAAAAGGCGGGGACAAGCCTAAGCTGCAGTGCAACGGAGTATTGCCATGCGACTCGACAAATTGACGACCAAGTTCCAGGAAGCGCTGGGGGAAGCCCAGACGCTCGCCCTGGGCAACGACCACGCGTACATCGAACCGGCCCACCTGCTGGTGGCCATGCTGCGGCAGGAAGACGGCCCGCGCACGCTGCTGCAGCGCGCCGGCGTCAACGTCCAGGGCCTGCTGGCTGCGGCCGAAGGGGCGATGCACAAGCTGCCCAAGGTGGAAGGCCAGGAGCAGGTCCAGGTGGGCCGCGACCTGGTGACGCTGCTGCAAGCCGCCGAGAAAGAGGCCCTCAAGCGGGGCGACCAGTTCATCGCCAGCGAGCTGTTCCTGCTGGCCCTGGCCGACAGCAAACAGGACACCGGCCGCATTGCCCGCGACAACGGCCTGAACCGCAAGTCGCTCGAGACGGCGGTGGAAACCGTCCGCGGCGGGGCCGGCGTGACCAGCGCCGATTCGGAAGGCCAGCGCGAAGCCCTCAAGAAATACACCATGGACCTGACCGAGCGGGCCCGGCAAGGCAAGCTCGATCCGGTGATCGGCCGCGACGACGAGATCCGCCGCGCCATCCAGGTGCTGCAGCGCCGTGACCCAGCTTTCTTGTACAAAGTTGGCATTATAAGAAAGCATTGCTTATCAATTTGTTGCAACGAACAGGTCACTATCAGTCAAAATAAAATCATTATTTGAAGCTTGGCGTAATCATGGTCATAGCTGTTTCCTGTGTGAAATTGTTATCCGCTCACAATTCCACACAACATACGAGCCGGAAGCATAAAGTGTAAAGCCTGGGGTGCCTAATGAGTGAGCTAACTCACATTAATTGCGTTGCGCTCACTGCCCGCTTTCCAGTCGGGAAACCTGTCGTGCCAGCTGCATTAATGAATCGGCCAACGCGCGGGGAGAGGCGGTTTGCGTATTGGGCGCTCGGTCTTGCCTTGCTCGTCGGTGATGTACTTCACCAGCTCCGCGAAGTCGCTCTTCTTGATGGAGCGCATGGGGACGTGCTTGGCAATCACGCGCACCCCCCGGCCGTTTTAGCGGCTAAAAAAGTCATGGCTCTGCCCTCGGGCGGACCACGCCCATCATGACCTTGCCAAGCTCGTCCTGCTTCTCTTCGATCTTCGCCAGCAGGGCGAGGATCGTGGCATCACCGAACCGCGCCGTGCGCGGGTCGTCGGTGAGCCAGAGTTTCAGCAGGCCGCCCAGGCGGCCCAGGTCGCCATTGATGCGGGCCAGCTCGCGGACGTGCTCATAGTCCACGACGCCCGTGATTTTGTAGCCCTGGCCGACGGCCAGCAGGTAGGCCGACAGGCTCATGCCGGCCGCCGCCGCCTTTTCCTCAATCGCTCTTCGTTCGTCTGGAAGGCAGTACACCTTGATAGGTGGGCTGCCCTTCCTGGTTGGCTTGGTTTCATCAGCCATCCGCTTGCCCTCATCTGTTACGCCGGCGGTAGCCGGCCAGCCTCGCAGAGCAGGATTCCCGTTGAGCACCGCCAGGTGCGAATAAGGGACAGTGAAGAAGGAACACCCGCTCGCGGGTGGGCCTACTTCACCTATCCTGCCCGGCTGACGCCGTTGGATACACCAAGGAAAGTCTACACGAACCCTTTGGCAAAATCCTGTATATCGTGCGAAAAAGGATGGATATACCGAAAAAATCGCTATAATGACCCCGAAGCAGGGTTATGCAGCGGAAAAGCGCCACGCTTCCCGAAGGGAGAAAGGCGGACAGGTATCCGGTAAGCGGCAGGGTCGGAACAGGAGAGCGCACGAGGGAGCTTCCAGGGGGAAACGCCTGGTATCTTTATAGTCCTGTCGGGTTTCGCCACCTCTGACTTGAGCGTCGATTTTTGTGATGCTCGTCAGGGGGGCGGAGCCTATGGAAAAACGCCAGCAACGCGGCCTTTTTACGGTTCCTGGCCTTTTGCTGGCCTTTTGCTCACATGTTCTTTCCTGCGTTATCCCCTGATTCTGTGGATAACCGTATTACCGCCTTTGAGTGAGCTGATACCGCTCGCCGCAGCCGAACGACCGAGCGCAGCGAGTCAGTGAGCGAGGAAGCGGAAGAGCGCCTTTCCGACGCTCACCGGGCTGGTTGCCCTCGCCGCTGGGCTGGCGGCCGTCTATGGCCCTGCAAACGCGCCAGAAACGCCGTCGAAGCCGTGTGCGAGACACCGCGGCCGCCGGCGTTGTGGATACCTCGCGGAAAACTTGGCCCTCACTGACAGATGAGGGGCGGACGTTGACACTTGAGGGGCCGACTCACCCGGCGCGGCGTTGACAGATGAGGGGCAGGCTCGATTTCGGCCGGCGACGTGGAGCTGGCCAGCCTCGCAAATCGGCGAAAACGCCTGATTTTACGCGAGTTTCCCACAGATGATGTGGACAAGCCTGGGGATAAGTGCCCTGCGGTATTGACACTTGAGGGGCGCGACTACTGACAGATGAGGGGCGCGATCCTTGACACTTGAGGGGCAGAGTGCTGACAGATGAGGGGCGCACCTATTGACATTTGAGGGGCTGTCCACAGGCAGAAAATCCAGCATTTGCAAGGGTTTCCGCCCGTTTTTCGGCCACCGCTAACCTGTCTTTTAACCTGCTTTTAAACCAATATTTATAAACCTTGTTTTTAACCAGGGCTGCGCCCTGTGCGCGTGACCGCGCACGCCGAAGGGGGGTGCCCCCCCTTCTCGAACCCTCCCGGCCCGCTAACGCGGGCCTCCCATCCCCCCAGGGGCTGCGCCCCTCGGCCGCGAACGGCCTCACCCCAAAAATGGCAGCGCTGGCAGTCCTTGCCATTGCCGGGATCGGGGCAGTAACGGGATGGGCGATCAGCCCGAGCGCGACGCCCGGAAGCATTGACGTGCCGCAGGTGCTGGCATCGACATTCAGCGACCAGGTGCCGGGCAGTGAGGGCGGCGACCTGGTGGGCGATGGCCGGTGTGGCCGGCATCATCGGCGCGATCCTGGCGGCGGCGGCAACCGGCTTTGTTGGGCTGGCAGTGTCGATCCGCAACCGAGTGAAGCGCGTGCGCGACCTGTTGGTGATGGAGCCGGGTGCAGAGCCATAAGCGGCAAGAGACGAAAGCCCGGTTTCCGGGCTTTTGTTTTGTTACGCCAAGGACGAGTTTTAGCGGCTAAAGGTGTTGACGTGCGAGAAATGTTTAGCTAAACTTCTCTCATGTGCTGGCGGCTGTCACCGCTATGTTCAACCAAGGCGCGGAGCAAATTATGGGTGTTATCCATGAAGAAACGGCTTACCGAAAGCCAGTTCCAGGAGGCGATCCAGGGGCTGGAAGTGGGGCAGCAGACCATCGAGATAGCGCGGGGCGTCTTAGTCGATGGGAAGCCACAGGCGACGTTCGCAACGTCGCTGGGACTGACCAGGGGCGCAGTGTCGCAAGCGGTGCATCGCGTGTGGGCCGCGTTCGAGGACAAGAACTTGCCCGAGGGGTACGCGCGGGTAACGGCGGTTCTGCCGGAACATCAGGCGTACATCGTCCGGAAGTGGGAAGCGGACGCCAAGAAAAAACAGGAAACCAAACGATGAAAACTTTGGTCACGGCCAACCAGAAAGGCGGCGTCGGCAAGACTTCGACCCTTGTGCATCTTGCCTTCGACTTTTTCGAGCGCGGCTTGCGGGTTGCCGTGATCGACCTGGACCCCCAGGGCAATGCGTCCTACACGCTCAAGGACTTTGCTACCGGCCTGCATGCAAGCAAGCTGTTCGGCGCTGTCCCTGCCGGCGGCTGGACCGAAACCGCACCCGCAGCCGGCGACGGCCAGGCCGCGCGCCTCGCCCTCATCGAGTCCAACCCGGTACTGGCGAACGCCGAACGGCTGTCGCTGGACGACGCCCGCGAGCTGTTCGGGGCGAACATCAAGGCCCTGGCGAACCAAGGCTTCGACGTGTGCCTGATCGACACGGCCCCGACCCTTGGCGTCGGCCTGGCGGCCGCCCTCTTCGCGGCCGACTATGTGCTGTCCCCCATCGAGCTTGAGGCGTACAGCATCCAGGGCATCAAGAAGATGGTCACGACCATTGCGAACGTGCGCCAGAAGAACGCCAAGCTGCAATTCCTTGGCATGGTGCCCAGCAAGGTCGATGCGCGGAATCCGCGCCACGCGCGCCACCAAGCCGAGCTGCTGGCCGCGTACCCCAAGATGATGATTCCGGCCACCGTTGGCCTGCGCAGCAGCATCGCCGATGCCCTCGCATCCGGTGTGCCGGTCTGGAAGATCAAGAAAACGGCCGCGCGCAAGGCATCGAAAGAGGTTCGCGCCCTGGCTGATTACGTGTTCACGAAGATGGAGATTTCCCAATGACTGCGGCTCAAGCCAAGACCACCAAGAAAAACACCGCTGCGGCCGCTCAGGAAGCCGCAGGCGCGGCGCAGCCGTCCGGCCTGGGGTTGGATAGCATCGGCGACCTGTCGAGCCTCCTGGACGCTCCTGCGGCGTCTCAGGGCGGTTCCGGCCCTATCGAGCTGGACCTGGACCTGATCGACGAAGATCCGCATCAGCCGCGGACGGCCGACAACCCCGGCTTTTCCCCGGAGAGCATCGCGGAAATCGGTGCCACGATCAAAGAGCGCGGGGTTTTCCGCCGAGGATGCCGAAACCATCGCAAGCCGCACCGTCATGCGTGCGCCCCGCGAAACCTTCCAGTCCGTCGGCTCGATGGTCCAGCAAGCTACGGCCAAGATCGAGCGCGACAGCGTGCAACTGGCTCCCCCTGCCCTGCCCGCGCCATCGGCCGCCGTGGAGCGTTCGCGTCGTCTCGAACAGGAGGCGGCAGGTTTGGCGAAGTCGATGACCATCGACACGCGAGGAACTATGACGACCAAGAAGCGAAAAACCGCCGGCGAGGACCTGGCAAAACAGGTCAGCGAGGCCAAGCAGGCCGCGTTGCTGAAACACACGAAGCAGCAGATCAAGGAAATGCAGCTTTCCTTGTTCGATATTGCGCCGTGGCCGGACACGATGCGAGCGATGCCAAACGACACGGCCCGCTCTGCCCTGTTCACCACGCGCAACAAGAAAATCCCGCGCGAGGCGCTGCAAAACAAGGTCATTTTCCACGTCAACAAGGACGTGAAGATCACCTACACCGGCGTCGAGCTGCGGGCCGACGATGACGAACTGGTGTGGCAGCAGGTGTTGGAGTACGCGAAGCGCACCCCTATCGGCGAGCCGATCACCTTCACGTTCTACGAGCTTTGCCAGGACCTGGGCTGGTCGATCAATGGCCGGTATTACACGAAGGCCGAGGAATGCCTGTCGCGCCTACAGGCGACGGCGATGGGCTTCACGTCCGACCGCGTTGGGCACCTGGAATCGGTGTCGCTGCTGCACCGCTTCCGCGTCCTGGACCGTGGCAAGAAAACGTCCCGTTGCCAGGTCCTGATCGACGAGGAAATCGTCGTGCTGTTTGCTGGCGACCACTACACGAAATTCATATGGGAGAAGTACCGCAAGCTGTCGCCGACGGCCCGACGGATGTTCGACTATTTCAGCTCGCACCGGGAGCCGTACCCGCTCAAGCTGGAAACCTTCCGCCTCATGTGCGGATCGGATTCCACCCGCGTGAAGAAGTGGCGCGAGCAGGTCGGCGAAGCCTGCGAAGAGTTGCGAGGCAGCGGCCTGGTGGAACACGCCTGGGTCAATGATGACCTGGTGCATTGCAAACGCTAGGGCCTTGTGGGGTCAGTTCCGGCTGGGGGTTCAGCAGCCAGCGCTTTACTGGCATTTCAGGAACAAGCGGGCACTGCTCGACGCACTTGCTTCGCTCAGTATCGCTCGGGACGCACGGCGCGCTCTACGAACTGCCGATAAACAGAGGATTAAAATTGACAATTGTGATTAAGGCTCAGATTCGACGGCTTGGAGCGGCCGACGTGCAGGATTTCCGCGAGATCCGATTGTCGGCCCTGAAGAAAGCTCCAGAGATGTTCGGGTCCGTTTACGAGCACGAGGAGAAAAAGCCCATGGAGGCGTTCGCTGAACGGTTGCGAGATGCCGTGGCATTCGGCGCCTACATCGACGGCGAGATCATTGGGCTGTCGGTCTTCAAACAGGAGGACGGCCCCAAGGACGCTCACAAGGCGCATCTGTCCGGCGTTTTCGTGGAGCCCGAACAGCGAGGCCGAGGGGTCGCCGGTATGCTGCTGCGGGCGTTGCCGGCGGGTTTATTGCTCGTGATGATCTTGGCAGTCACAGCATGCGCATATCCATGCTTCGACCATGCGCTCACAAAGTAGGTGAATGCGCAATGTAGTACCCACATCGTCATCGCTTTCCACTGCTCTCGCGAATAAAGATGGAAAATCAATCTCATGGTAATAGTCCATGAAAATCCTTGTATTCATAAATCCTCCAGGTAGCTATATGCAAATTGAAACAAAAGAGATGGTGATCTTTCTAAGAGATGATGGAATCTCCCTTCAGTATCCCGATGGTCAATGCGCTGGATATGGGATAGATGGGAATATGCTGATTTTTATGGGACAGAGTTGCGAACTGTTCCCAACTAAAATCATTTTGCACGATCAGCGCACTACGAACTTTACCCACAAATAGTCAGGTAATGAATCCTGATATAAAGACAGGTTGATAAATCAGTCTTCTACGCGCATCGCACGCGCACACCGTAGAAAGTCTTTCAGTTGTGAGCCTGGGCAAACCGTTAACTTTCGGCGGCTTTGCTGTGCGACAGGCTCACGTCTAAAAGGAAATAAATCATGGGTCATAAAATTATCACGTTGTCCGGCGCGGCGACGGATGTTCTGTATGCGCTGTTTTTCCGTGGCGCGTTGCTGTCTGGTGATCTGCCTTCTAAATCTGGCACAGCCGAATTGCGCGAGCTTGGTTTTGCTGAAACCAGACACACAGCAACTGAATACCAGAAAGAAAATCACTTTACCTTTCTGACATCAGAAGGGCAGAAATTTGCCGTTGAACACCTGGTCAATACGCGTTTTGGTGAGCAGCAATATTGCGCTTCGATGACGCTTGGCGTTGAGATTGATACCTCTGCTGCACAAAAGGCAATCGACGAGCTGGACCAGCGCATTCGTGACACCGTCTCCTTCGAACTTATTCGCAATGGAGTGTCATTCATCAAGGACGCCGCTATCGCAAATGGTGCTATCCACGCAGCGGCAATCGAAACACCTCAGCCGGTGACCAATATCTACAACATCAGCCTTGGTATCCAGCGTGATGAGCCAGCGCAGAACAAGGTAACCGTCAGTGCCGATAAGTTCAAAGTTAAACCTGGTGTTGATACCAACATTGAAACGTTGATCGAAAACGCGCTGAAAAACGCTGCTGAATGTGCGGCGCTGGATGTCACAAAGCAAATGGCAGCAGACAAGAAAGCGATGGATGAACTGGCTTCCTATGTCCGCACGGCCATCATGATGGAATGTTTCCCCGGTGGTGTTATCTGGCAGCAGTGCCGTCGATAGTATGCAATTGATAATTATTATCATTTGCGGGTCCTTTCCGGCGATCCGCCTTGTTACGGGGCGGCGACCTCGCGGGTTTTCGCTATTTATGAAAATTTTCCGGTTTAAGGCGTTTCCGTTCTTCTTCGTCATAACTTAATGTTTTTATTTAAAATACCCTCTGAAAAGAAAGGAAACGACAGGTGCTGAAAGCGAGCTTTTTGGCCTCTGTCGTTTCCTTTCTCTGTTTTTGTCCGTGGAATGAACAATGGAAGTCAACAAAAAGCAGCTGGCTGACATTTTCGGTGCGAGTATCCGTACCATTCAGAACTGGCAGGAACAGGGAATGCCCGTTCTGCGAGGCGGTGGCAAGGGTAATGAGGTGCTTTATGACTCTGCCGCCGTCATAAAATGGTATGCCGAAAGGGATGCTGAAATTGAGAACGAAAAGCTGCGCCGGGAGGTTGAAGAACTGCTGCAGGCCAGCGAGGCAGATCAGACGCTGAGTGCGCTTCAAATCATCGGCGTCCTGCTCGTGATCGGGAGTATCTGGCTGGGCCAACGTTCCAACCGCACTCCTAGGGCGCGTATAGCTTGCCGGAAGTCGCCTTGACCCGCATGGCATAGGCCTATCGTTTCCACGATCAGCGATCGGCTCGTTGCCCTGCGCCGCTCCAAAGCCCGCGACGCAGCGCCGGCAGGCAGAGCAAGTAGAGGGCAGCGCCTGCAATCCATGCCCACCCGTTCCACGTTGTTATAGAAGCCGCATAGATCGCCGTGAAGAGGAGGGGTCCGACGATCGAGGTCAGGCTGGTGAGCGCCGCCAGTGAGCCTTGCAGCTGCCCCTGACGTTCCTCATCCACCTGCCTGGACAACATTGCTTGCAGCGCCGGCATTCCGATGCCACCCGAAGCAAGCAGGACCATGATCGGGAACGCCATCCATCCCCGTGTCGCGAAGGCAAGCAGGATGTAGCCTGTGCCGTCGGCAATCATTCCGAGCATGAGTGCCCGCCTTTCGCCGAGCCGGGCGGCTACAGGGCCGGTGATCATTGCCTGGGCGAGTGAATGCAGAATGCCAAATGCGGCAAGCGAAATGCCGATCGTGGTCGCGTCCCAGTGAAAGCGATCCTCGCCGAAAATGACCCAAAGCGCGGCCGGCACCTGTCCGACAAGTTGCATGATGAAGAAGACCGCCATCAGGGCGGCGACGACGGTCATGCCCCGGGCCCACCGGAACGAAGCGAGCGGGTTGAGAGCCTCCCGGCGTAACGGCCGGCGTTCGCCTTTGTGCGACTCCGGCAAAAGGAAACAGCCCGTCAGGAAATTGAGGCCGTTCAAGGCTGCCGCGGCGAAGAACGGAGCGTGGGGGGAGAAACCGCCCATCAGCCCACCGAGCACAGGTCCCGCGACCATCCCGAACCCGAAACAGGCGCTCATGAAGCCGAAGTGCCGCGCGCGCTCATCGCCATCAGTGATATCGGCAATATAAGCGCCGGCTACCGCCCCAGTCGCCCCGGTGATGCCGGCCACGATCCGCCCGATATAGAGAACCCAAAGGAAAGGCGCTGTCGCCATGATGGCGTAGTCGACAGTGGCGCCGGCCAGCGAGACGAGCAAGATTGGCCGCCGCCCGAAACGATCCGACAGCGCGCCCAGCACAGGTGCGCAGGCAAATTGCACCAACGCATACAGCGCCAGCAGAATGCCATAGTGGGCGGTGACGTCGTTCGAGTGAACCAGATCGCGCAGGAGGCCCGGCAGCACCGGCATAATCAGGCCGATGCCGACAGCGTCGAGCGCGACAGTGCTCAGAATTACGATCAGGGGTATGTTGGGTTTCACGTCTGGCCTCCGGACCAGCCTCCGCTGGTCCGATTGAACGCGCGGATTCTTTATCACTGATAAGTTGGTGGACATATTATGTTTATCAGTGATAAAGTGTCAAGCATGACAAAGTTGCAGCCGAATACAGTGATCCGTGCCGCCCTGGACCTGTTGAACGAGGTCGGCGTAGACGGTCTGACGACACGCAAACTGGCGGAACGGTTGGGGGTTCAGCAGCCGGCGCTTTACTGGCACTTCAGGAACAAGCGGGCGCTGCTCGACGCACTGGCCGAAGCCATGCTGGCGGAGAATCATACGCATTCGGTGCCGAGAGCCGACGACGACTGGCGCTCATTTCTGATCGGGAATGCCCGCAGCTTCAGGCAGGCGCTGCTCGCCTACCGCGATGGCGCGCGCATCCATGCCGGCACGCGACCGGGCGCACCGCAGATGGAAACGGCCGACGCGCAGCTTCGCTTCCTCTGCGAGGCGGGTTTTTCGGCCGGGGACGCCGTCAATGCGCTGATGACAATCAGCTACTTCACTGTTGGGGCCGTGCTTGAGGAGCAGGCCGGCGACAGCGATGCCGGCGAGCGCGGCGGCACCGTTGAACAGGCTCCGCTCTCGCCGCTGTTGCGGGCCGCGATAGACGCCTTCGACGAAGCCGGTCCGGACGCAGCGTTCGAGCAGGGACTCGCGGTGATTGTCGATGGATTGGCGAAAAGGAGGCTCGTTGTCAGGAACGTTGAAGGACCGAGAAAGGGTGACGATTGATCAGGACCGCTGCCGGAGCGCAACCCACTCACTACAGCAGAGCCATGTAGACAACATCCCCTCCCCCTTTCCACCGCGTCAGACGCCCGTAGCAGCCCGCTACGGGCTTTTTCATGCCCTGCCCTAGCGTCCAAGCCTCACGGCCGCGCTCGGCCTCTCTGGCGGCCTTCTGGCGCTCTTCCGCTTCCTCGCTCACTGACTCGCTGCGCTCGGTCGTTCGGCTGCGGCGAGCGGTATCAGCTCACTCAAAGGCGGTAATACGGTTATCCACAGAATCAGGGGATAACGCAGGAAAGAACATGTGAGCAAAAGGCCAGCAAAAGGCCAGGAACCGTAAAAAGGCCGCGTTGCTGGCGTTTTTCCATAGGCTCCGCCCCCCTGACGAGCATCACAAAAATCGACGCTCAAGTCAGAGGTGGCGAAACCCGACAGGACTATAAAGATACCAGGCGTTTCCCCCTGGAAGCTCCCTCGTGCGCTCTCCTGTTCCGACCCTGCCGCTTACCGGATACCTGTCCGCCTTTCTCCCTTCGGGAAGCGTGGCGCCATTCGCCATTCAGGCTGCGCAACTGTTGGGAAGGGCGATCGGTGCGGGCCTCTTCGCTATTACGCCAGCTGGCGAAAGGGGGATGTGCTGCAAGGCGATTAAGTTGGGTAACGCCAGGGTTTTCCCAGTCACGACGTTGTAAAACGACGGCCAGTGAATTCAGATCTCAAATAATGATTTTATTTTGACTGATAGTGACCTGTTCGTTGCAACAAATTGAT